>Ga0208694_1000702_pt1 | contig 47203 bp, 43 predicted proteins | sample AD_UKC078_MetaG_FD_184442 | JGI IMG/M metagenome (GOLD analysis project Ga0208694, IMG submission 184442) | Active sludge microbial communities of municipal wastewater-treating anaerobic digesters from USA - AD_UKC078_MetaG (SPAdes) (version 2) | ecosystem: Engineered > Bioreactor > Anaerobic >...
TCTGAAGTATGAGTGCATATTCCTTCACGACTGGAGGACGATGAAAGAACTGGAAGCAGGACTGTCAAGCTTCATCGTTTCTTTCAATAGCGAACGACCTCATCAAGGACTGGATTACCAGATACCGAATGAAGTCTATAACAAAGGATGTTTCCCCGTTGGGGAAGACGATATTAAAGAACAGGTAGCATGAAATTCCTTATTTTCTAGCTATTCTGTCTTGACAGAGGTCTTAGCTGAACTCATTCCCTGAGTCTGCCTGTATCATACGGAGAATGGAGACTTATGTCAATACCTAAACGTAAAAAATATAAGAAATTCTAATAATTTTTTAATTATTTTATAAATACATAATATATAAAGAAATAATAAGAAATAATCTTTTCTCTTCCTATGACAATAGGTGGAATTACACAGAAATATAGAAAAATAACACCTCTGTTTCTTTCAGTACACTTCTTGTACAAACTCTTCAAGTTCCCACTTATGCTAGAAGTAGGTCAGAAGTTGATGTATGAATATACAGCGAAAAGAGTGAATTCTGCTACTAAATGCAACAATATTGAAGAGGGATGCATATATTTGAACTTTTTACTTGTGTTAGGACCATTTGACGGTGATAATGTCATATCTATCTTTCGTTGGAGGACGAATATGAAGAAACATATCGTGTTGTTACTAGCCCTTGCCCTCATCTCCTCCCTTCTCTTCGCTGCCGGAGGGGCAGAGAAGAAAGGCGGAGCAAAAGAAATTGTCATCGGAGTCTTCCAGCCCCTCACCGGAGAGAACGGAGGAGGAGGCTACCAGGAAGTACTGGGCATCCGTTACGCCAACACGGTGTACCCCACCGTTGTCATCGCAGGCGAAACGTACAATGTGCGGTTGGTTGAAGCCGACAACAAGAGTGACAAGACCGAAGCCGTCACCGCCGCTCACTCCCTGATCTCCAGTGGAGCCTCCGTCATCATCGGCTCCTATGGCTCCGGCGTCAGCATCGCAGCCGGCGACATCTTCCAGGACAATAAGGTGCCCGCCATCGGCGCCTCGTGCACAAACCCCCAGGTCACGCTCGGCAACGACTACTACTATCGAGTCTGTTTCCTCGATCCCTTCCAGGGCACCGTCATGGCAAACTACGCCATCCAGGAAGGAGCCAAGAAGGCGGCCGTCATCACCCAGCTCGGTGATGACTACTCCTCCGGCCTCGGCAACTTCTTTGCCCGCGCCTTCCGGAATCTCGGCGGCACCGTGGTCAGTGAACAGCAGTTCCAGACCAACGCCACCGACTTCAAGTCGATCCTGACCAACATCAAGGCCGCCAACCCTGATGTGATTTTCGCCCCGTCTTCGATCGCCACCGCGCCGCTCATCATCAAGCAGGCGCGCGAGCTCGGCATCACAGCGAAGATCATGGCAGGGGACACCTGGGAAAACTCCTCGATCATCGAGAACGCCGGGGTGAGCGCCGAGGGCGTCGTCCTCTCGACCTTCTTCGATGACGCCGACCCGGCCACTGCCGAGGCGGGCACCTTCATCTCGGGCTTCAAGACCTTCCTGGTGGAGAACAAGCAACCCGATATCATCCCGGCCGTCTCGGCCCTCGGCTACGATGCGTACCTCACCGCGCTGCGTGCAATCGAGATCGCCAACTCCACCAAGGGCTCTGCTATCCGCGACGCCCTCGAGAAGGTTGACATCGAAGGGGTGACCGGACGCATCGTCTTTGACGAGAACGGGGACGCCGACAAGGACATGGCGTTCATCAAGGTCGTTGAGAACGGTCAGTTCAAGTTCCTCAAGACAGTCAGTGTCATATAAGGTATGGTATCGCACAAGGTCGGGGCATGCCCCGGCCTTGGATACCGTATTCTTTTATGTGCGGTTGACGGTATTGCTCGTGCACCGGTTGTGTCGGACAGCCGTGCCTGCGTGCATGGTATTTGATTTGTATGATCTCTTGGGATCTGAGATCTGGCTGTATTGGGTGAGGGAGTACCACTGATGAGCATGACTACGATCCTGCAGCACTGCCTGACAGGAATTTCTTTGGGAGGAGCCTACGCCTTGATCGCCATCGGCTATACGCTGGTCTATGGCATCCTGCGGCTTATCAACTTCGCCCACGGTGATATCTTCATGATGGCCGGCTACTTCATGATCTTCTCGCTTGCCAGCTTCCCCTGGCCGGTGGCGATCCTCATCACGCTGGTGGTCACCACCGTGATGGGAATCGCTATCGAGCGCGTAGCGTACAAACCGCTGCGCGAAGCGCCGCGCATGTCCATCATGATCAGCGCCATCGGGGTCTCCTACCTCCTGCAGAACCTCTCCACCTACATCTTCACCGCCATCCCCCGCGGTTACCCCGAGATTCCCTTCCTCAAGCGGATCTTCCGCGTCGGGGAGCTCTCCGCCTCCTTCGTCACCGTCCTCACCCCCATCTTGACCATCATCTTGGTGGTGATCCTCATGACCCTCATCAACCGCACCAAGACCGGCATGGCGATGCGGGCCGTCTCCAAGGACTTTGAGACCGCCAAGCTGATGGGCATCAACATCAACGGCATCGTCTCGGTCACCTTCGCCATCGGCTCGCTCTTGGCGGCCGTCGGCTCGATCCTCTACTTCACCGACCGCATGTCGGTCACCCCGTTCAGCGGGACGCTGCCCGGCCTCAAGTGCTTCGTCGCCGCCGTCTTCGGCGGCATCGGCAACATCCCCGGGGCCGTGGTCGGCGGCTTCTTCATCGGCATCGTGGAGACACTCCTCGTTGCGGTGGGCTACTCCACCTTCAGCGACGCCTTCACCTTCCTCCTCTTGATCGTCATGCTCCTCGTCAGGCCCACCGGCCTCTTCGGCGAGAAGACCGTGGAGAAAGTATGATGAAAAAACCGAAGAACACCACCATCTACTCACTGATAGCCGCCGCCCTCTTCCTCGCCTTCCTCTACTGGCTCGATGCAAACCGCCTCAGCCAGGGCATGCTCATCTCGGTCCTCCAGAAGGGGGCCATCCTGGCCCTCGTGGCGGTCTCGATGAACCTGCTCAACGGCTTCACCGGCCTCTTCAGCCTCGGGCAAGCCGGCTTCATGTCCATCGGGGCGTATACCACCGCCATTTTGATCATCCCCGTCAAGAGCCTCGATGGCGTCTACTACATGAACGGCATCCACCCCGCCATCATGAACCTCCGCCTCCTGATGGCAAAGAGCCCGCCATTTATGCAGTCCATCTACCCCTTCATCGCCCTCCTCCTCGGCGGGATCATCGCGGCCCTCGCCGCCCTCATCGTCGGCTTTGCCGTGCTCAGGCTCAAGAGCGACTACCTCGCAATCGCGACGCTCGGCCTTTCAGAAATTGTGCGGGCCATCTTCTCTTCCCCCCAGTTCGACCAGATCACCAACGGCTCCTACGGGCTCAACAAGATCCCCAACTTCCCGCCGATGCTCTTCGGCCTCATCCCCTCGCTCATCACCCCGTTCATCATCACCGGTATCTCGGTCGCCTTCATCGTGCTCCTCATCAACAGCTCCTACGGGCGCGCCTTCAAGGCCATCCGGGAGGATGAGATCGCCGCCGAGGCGATGGGCATCTCCCTCTACAAGCACAAGGAGATGAGCTTTGTCATCAGCTCCTTCTTCAGCGCCGTGGCCGGCGGGATGCTAGCGATGTACATGCGCAGTATCGAGGCGAAGACCTTCTCCATCACGCTGACCTACGACATCCTCCTCATCGTCGTCATCGGCGGCATCGGCAGCGTCACCGGTTCGGTGGTCAGCGCCTTCCTCGTCACCGCCGCCAAGGAGTGGTGGCTGCGCTTCTTCGACCAGCCACTCACCCTCTTCGGGGTGCATATTCCCCTCTTCCGCACCGGCTTCAGGATGGTCATCTTCTCCATCCTCCTCATGGTCGTCGTCCTCATCTACCGTCAGGGGCTCTTCGGCACCACTGAGTTCAGCTGGGCGGGCCTCGCCAAGCGGCTTCGCATCAAGAGAAAACCAAAGCAGGAGGTACAGTGATGAGCATCCTCCTCTCAACCGAACACCTGACCATGCAATTCGGCGGTGTGGTCGCCGTCGATGACCTCAACATCAAGATCCCCACCGGGGAGATCACCGCCCTCATCGGCCCCAACGGGGCCGGCAAAACCACCGCCTTCAACGTCATCACCGGCGGCTACCAGCCGACCAACGGACGGGTGGTCTTCGACGGGGCGGTCATCGCCGAGAACTGCCCGCGATCGAAGATGAAACGGATCTACAACGGCACCTATAGTGAGCCGTATAGAGAGACGGTGGTCAACAAACCTGATGTCATCACGCGCATGGGCTTGGCGCGCACCTTCCAGAACATCCGCCTCTTCAAGGAGCTCACCGTCTTCGAGAACGTCCTCATCGCCAAGCACTGCCACATCAAGGCAGGCCTCTTCGGCGCTGCCTTCCGCCTCAACAAGGCTGAAGAGCGAGCCATGGCCCTCGATGCCGAGGCGCTCCTGGAGCGGGTGGGCCTGCTGGAGAGCCGCAACGAGAAGTCCTCCAGTCTGCCGTACGGCAAGCAGCGACGCCTCGAGATCGCCAGGGCCCTGGCCACCGGTCCCCGGCTCCTCCTCCTCGATGAGCCGGCGGCCGGCATGAACCCCAAGGAGACCGATGAACTTTCTGCCTTCATCGTCGATATCAAGGATTCGTTTGAGCTGACAGTCTTCCTCATCGAGCACCACATGAACCTCGTCATGGACATCAGCGACTCGATCTACGTGCTCGACTACGGCAAGACGATCGCCTATGGCACGCCGGCAGAGGTGCAGAACAACGATCGGGTCATCCAGGCGTACCTGGGGGTGGAAGAAGCATGAGCATACTCGAGATACAGGACCTGTCGGTCCACTACGGCGGCATCGTGGCGTTGGGGGGCATCACCTTCACCGTGGAGGAGGGGAGCATCGTCACCCTCATCGGAGCCAACGGGGCGGGCAAGTCGACGACGCTGCGCGCCATCATGGGCTTGGTGCCCACCGCCGCCGGCTCGGTGATCTACCGCGGAGAGAAGATCACCGGACTCGATACCCGCAAAATCGTCGAGATGGGGCTGGTCCTCGTCCCCGAGGGACGACGCGTCTTCCCCAACCTCACCGTGTTGGAGAACCTCAGGCTCGGCGCATACCTGCAGGACAAACCCACCGAGTCGCGCCGGCTCGAACACGTCTACGACCTCTTCCCCCGCCTCAAGGAGCGGCACTGGCAAAGCGCCGGTACCCTCAGCGGTGGCGAGCAGCAGATGCTCGCCGTCGGGCGCGCCTTGATGGCCAACCCCACGATGGTGATGATGGACGAGCCCTCATTGGGGCTCGCCCCCCTGGTGGTCAAGGATATCTTCTCCATCATCCGGCGCATCAACGACGAAGGCGTCACCGTCCTGCTCATCGAGCAGAACGCCAACGTGGCGCTCCACACCGCCGACTACGGCTATGTGCTGCAGACGGGAACCATCACGCTGGAGGGGACGGGAGCAGAGCTCTTGGCCAACGAAGAGGTGAAGGTGGCGTACCTGGGGAAGACCCGATGAGGCCGAGCCTCTGCTGATGATCATCACCCCTGCGCTCTGCGGGGGTGTTCTTCTCTCTGGGCGTTGAGATTGCATACCACCTATTCCTGCACGATCTGATTTCTTCCTGTACGGTACTGTAAGCGCGGCGAACATTTTCCTTGACAGCGCAAAATATGGGTTATATCATTATGTTGTTATAACCAGTTAGGAGATGCCATGTTAGACAGTTCCCTGCCGTACACACTGCAGTATCAGCTCCGCTCTGAGCTCCTGAAGAAGATCCAGAGCGGAGAGTGGGCCACCGGTGAGCGGATCCCGAGCGAGCGGGAGCTCTGCGACACCTACGGGGTCAGCCGCATCACCGTTCGCGAGGTGGTGAGTTCCTTGTCCCAGAGCGGCTATCTGGTGCGCATGCAGGGCAAGGGCACCTTTGTCGCGAGCGAGAAAGTCGAGTATGTGATGACCAGCAACTTCAGCCTTCGCCAAGAGCTGAAGGAGAAGGGCGCCACAGACAAGTTCACCCTGCTCGGGTACAGCAAGACAAAGGCCTCGCTCTTCTACAGCCAGCAGTTCAACATCGCCGAGGATGAGAACGTCATCGTCGTTACCCGTATCCGGGAGATCAACGGAAAGCCGTATGCGTGGGAGAAGGCCGTTGTCCCGGCCCGCTATTTGGCCGGCTCCACCGAGGCCGACATCGAGCGTGACGGCCTGTATCCGACGATCGAGCGCTGCACTGACCTCTTCCCGGAAGAGGCCGAGGAGAATATCGAGGCGGTCAACTGCCCTGAGACCATCGCAACGCAGATGGGCCTCAAGAAGAACATTGCCGTGACCTTGGTCACCCGATCCACCAAAGCACAGGGGCGATGCATCGAGTACTGTGAGAGCTACCTCTACGGGCAGCGCTATATGTGCAAGCACTACATCCAGAGACGGTGATATGGCCATGGAAGCACTATCTACCATCATACCGGAATTGAGCGGGATCGTCTCTGCATCGAGCTATCTCAGCGGCCACGCACCCGCCAATGCCATCGACGAGGGCAACCCCTCGCTGTGGAAGGCCCCATCGTACTATGCGTGGTGGCTCTACGACCTTGAATCTGTGTGCCACCTCGATTCCCTCTTCATCGACACCGCAGCCGAGGGGACCCTCTGCTACTACATTGAAACAAGCAGTGACCGCTTGAACTGGACGCTCATCGGTGAGACCGGAGGCGAGGGACAGCAGAGCGGCACCTGGCCGGTCTTGCGCGAGGCTCGCTTCATCCGCATCACCTTCACCTACGCCAGTAGTGGACAGGATGTCCAGCTCTTGTCCGTGCGCGCCTACGGCTGGGCGATGGAACCGCGCGTTGCAGAGCCCCACCACGCCGGTGACCGCTTCTACGCCGCCTCCTGCTCATCAGGGGTCGGGTTCATCAAAGAGGAGAGTGTGGGCCTCGAAGCCGGCTGGAAAGCGACCGTGATGCAGAGCAGCACGGCGGGCTCCGCCCTCCGGTTCGACGACATCGACTTTGGTGAACGCTCGAACCAGCTGCGCGGCTCCTTCGGGCTCTTGAATCCCGACCGGAGCCTGAAGGTCGACCTTGAGATCCGCCTCGATGCCGAAGATGGGCCCCTCATCGCCACCATGCAGATCTTCCGTCAGTGGATCTGCTGGAGCGAGCTGGCCTGTGATATCGAGGAGACGAGCGGTCGTCATACCGTCTATCTCGTCATCACGCGCCTGGATGAGGGGCAGACGCTGCAGATCTGCCACCTCGCGTTCACGACCCGTACACCGCTGCCGGAGAGCCGCCCAGCCCCGCCGCTGCTCGAGGATGAGGGGGAGCTTACCCCCTTCATTGGCCTGCTGCACAGCCACACGGGCTTCTCCGACGGGGCCAATGTCCCCGACTACGCCTACGCCTACGCCCGTGATGTCGGTGGCCTGGACTTCCTGGGCATCACGGAGCACTCAAACCTCTTTGACGAACCGTTCGACTTCCAGAAGAGCCGGAAGCTCAAGGGCCTGAGAGAAGCCGCCCAACGGGCCACCGAGGAGGGGCGCTTCGTCGGCCTCATCGGGTCGGAGACGACGTGGTACAACCAGTTCGGGCACATGAGCATCTACAGCGATGATCTCTACCTCAATGCCTATGAGGTCAAGTACAACACGATATCCACCTACTATGAGACCATCAGCCGATGGGGCGATGTCATCAACCAGTGGAACCACCCCTGGTCGTGCGGGGTGCGCCACCTCGACTCCTTCTCCCCCTACGATGAGAAGCTCGATCGCGTCATGCACCTCTTGGAGGTCAACCCGTACGAGGACCCCGACCAGGGGGGGCTCATCTACTACATCAAGGCGCTCGAGATGGGCTACCACGTCGCTCCGTGTGGAAGCCAGGACAACCACAAGGAGGATTGGGGGACGCAGAACAACCTCAGGACCGGTATCCTCAGCCCCCGATTGACGAAGGCCCACCTCTTGGATGCCATCCGCCGCCGCCGCGTCTACTTCACCTGTTGTCCCTCTTTGCGTGTCATCTACCGCCTCAACGGGCGCGTGATGGGCTCGCGCATCGCAAGGCCCGATCACTTTGAGTGCTCTGTCCAGGCGGAGGTCAGCGACCGCAGCGCTGAGCTGCGCCTCGTGGAGATTTTGGGATCGGGTGGGAGCGTGGTGGCGCAAAAAACGGTGGAGGGGTACCGGGGAGCGGTGACCCTCTCTATCACAGACTGTCACGCTTCGTACCTCTTTGCCCGGGTTCAGCTGAGCAACGGGGAGTTTGCCGTGACGAGCCCGGTCTGGATTGCATAGTGATCATCACTGCCGAATGGGCAGTGAACGAATAACAAAGGAGAAAACGATGAAAAAGATTACAGTACTGGTACTTGTACTCTGCCTGGGTCTTTCCGTGTTTGGGGCTGGGGCGAAGGAAGCCCCGGCTGCAAAGACAATCTCAGCGGTGGAGCAGGCGCTCAATGACGCCTCCCTGATGAGCAACGAGGAGCTGTATGAGCACGCCAAGGGCGAGAGTGGCACCATGAAGGTCTACTCCACGACGAGCTTGTGCGGCACGGCGGCTGAGCGGTTCATGGCCAAGTATCCCGGCCTCAAGGTCGAATACTCCTCGGTGGGGGAGACCGACATGTTCACCAAGCTTGAGACCGAGATCGGGTCGTCGGCCGAAGGGGCTGACATGGCCCTGCTGCAGAACGCCTACCTGATGCAGAGCATCCTCATCGACGAAGGGTTGTTGCTCAACTACTTCCCCTCGATGTACAAGGATGTGATCCCGGCTGAGTATCACAACCCGACGGCCATGCTCTTGGTCAACAAGCTGTTCATGTGGAACAACACCGGAGGCGACATCGGACTGAAGAATATCTGGCAGCTGGCCGAACCGGAGTACAAAGGCAAGGTCTACTTCAAGGACCCGAACACCGAACCGGTGGGGATGAACTTCCTCATCATGCTCACCTCCCCGGAGTGGACCGCGAAGATCGAGAACGCCTACCGTGACTACTACGGCAAGTCCTGGTCGAAGGCCTCCTCGAAGTTCGACAGCGCCGCCTATGAGTGGATCGATCGCTTCTTGGCCAACTGCAGCTACGAGTACACCGCCGACGGCGGCATCTCGACAGGACTGACCAACGGGGCCCCGGGCAACGTGGGACTGTTCGTCTTCTCCAAGCTGCGGGGCAACGAGGTGAGCAGACGAAACCTTACGGTGGCCGCCGACCTGAACGGATTTTCCGGCTTCATGTACCCCACCTACGCCCAGGTCTGCAAGGACACCGACATGCCGTACACCAGTGCGCTCTTCATCAACTACATCCTCAGCGCCGAGGGTTCGGATCCCTGGACGAACGCAGGGGTGATGGGCAACTACTCGGTCAATACCTCCATCCCGCTCAACGACGGGACGGGCATTGACCAAGAGGTCGACTACTGGATGGAGCGCTGCGTCATCGAGGATGGGCAGTACCTTGCCTCCGTCTATTCAGAGGTGCTCGACTTCATCAGCGTACGGATCAAGTAAGAAGAGAAGGAAACCGACTGTCGGAGTGTGATGACACTCCGACAGCCCTCCAGCGAGTTACCGTGAAACACAAAACGATCAAGCTGAAAAACAGCGTCAAGACATTCTTCTCCAAACCGGCCAACACCATGTTGGTGTTCTTCGGCCTGCTGTTGGCGCTCCTGACGCTCTACCCCTTGCTGTCGATGCTGCGCGAGATGTTCCTCGTGCACAGCGGCATCGAGAAGACCCTCATCCGCCAACCCAAGGGAAGCTATACGCTCTTCCACTTCATCAAGCTCTTCGGCAAGGGGGAGTGGAGCGTCATCAACTTCTGGCAGCCGTTCTTCAACTCCCTGTCTTTGGGGCTCGGCAGCGCCATCGTGGGCATCGCCCTCGGCGGCGTGGTGGCCTGGTTGATGGTGCGCTCGAATATGCGCTTCAAGAAGCTCATCGGCACCCTCTTCCTCTTCCCCTACTTGATGCCGGCCTGGACGATGGCGCTCTACTGGCTCAACCTCTTTCAGAACAGCCGGGCCGGCAGTGGGGTCGTCGGACTGCTTGAGGGGCTTACCGGCATCTGTATGCCTCAGCGCTTCGTCTATGGCCTGTGGCCCTGCATCGCCGTCAATGGCCTGCACTTCGCTCCCTTCGCCTACATCCTCATCGGGGGAATCCTGCAGAACATGGATGCCACCCTCGAGGAGAGCGCCACCATCTTGAAGGCGGGGCGGGCCAAGATCCTGCGGTGCATCACGCTGCCGATCATCATGCCGGCGGTGCTCTCCACCTTCCTCTTGATCTTCTCCAGCGGCTTCGCCTCCTACACCGTACCGATCTTCCTCGGCGGCGCCGTGCGCTTCTTCACCCTCTCGTCGAAGATGAAGGGATTGTTCAACGCAGGGTACAGCGGGCAAGCCTACATCATCGGGGCCACCGTGATCCTGATGGGCTCGATCATCCTCTTCATCAACCAGCGATACACCGGCAAACGTCGCTCGTTCACCACCGTCACCGGCAAGAGCGGCCAGGTCTCGATGGTGGACCTGAAGCGGGCGAATACGCCCATCGCCCTCGCCCTCCTGCTCTTTGTCATATTCTTCTCGATCGTCCCGCTCTTCGTCTTCGCCCTGCAGACGTTGCTGAGGAACGCCGGGGTCTATGAAGCCGGCAACCTCACCCTCGATTTCTGGATCGGCCGGGGAGAGAGCGCCTACCGCAACGGCATGATCGGGGGAATCCTCTTCAACAAGACGATCTTCAGCGCACTGAAGAACTCCCTGTTGCTCTCGATCTGCGCCGCCGCGTTCGCCGGGACCGCCGGGCTCTTCATCGGCTATGCCGTGGTGCGCCGACGAGGGACGCGACTTGCCCGGGCGGTGGAGAACATGGCGTTCTTCCCCTATTTGATCCCGTCCATCGCGTTCGCCACGATCTACCTCTCCATCTCCTCCTCCGAGGCGTTCAGCTTCCTGTACAACTCCTTCTTCCTCCTGGTCATCGTGGCGGGGGTCAAATACCTGCCGTTTGCGAGCCGGGGCGGCATCAACTCGATGCTGCAGATCTCCGAGGAGATCGAGGAAGCGGCGCTCGTGGTCGGAATACCCTGGTACAAACGGCTCTTCCGCATCCTCTTGCCGATTCAGAAGACCAGCATCCTCTCGGGCTACCTCTTGCCCGTCATCACCTGTATGCGTGAGGTGGACCTCTTCACCCTGTTGGTCCCCAGCGACCACTTCCTCTTGACGACGATGCTGTTGGGGTTCAATCAGACGGGCTACGACCAGTACGCCAACGCCATCACCTTGCTGGTGATCGTCATCGTCCTGCTCATCAACCTGCTCACAGAGAAACTCACCGGAGCCTCCGTCGCCAAGGGTGTGGACGGTGGGGCTCCCATTGGAAGGAAATAAGCATGCCGAAGATTGAACTGTTGAACGTCAGCAAGCAGTGGGGTGACTTCATCGCCGTGGACAACCTGAACATGGTCATCGAGGACCGCGATTTCGTCATCCTCTTGGGCCCCTCGGGGTGTGGAAAGACGACGACCCTGCGTATGATAGCGGGCCTCGAGACCCCGACGACGGGCAAAATCACCATCGATGGAGTCACCGTCTTCGACGCTGAGCAGAACATCAATCTCTCGGCGGCAAAGCGTGACATCGGATTCTTGTTCCAGAACTATGCCCTCTGGCCCCACATGACGGTGTTCAAGAACATCTCCTTCGGACTGGAGAATCTCAAGTGGAGCAAGGATGAGATCAACCGTCGAGTCGGCGAGATGTTGGCCATGTTGAAGATCGAGAACTTCGCCTCCCGATACCCCTCCGAGCTCTCGGGCGGACAACAGCAACGGGTGGCCATCGCCCGGACCTTGGCTCCGAGGCCCAAGGTCCTGTTCATGGATGAGCCGCTCTCAAACCTGGACGCAAAACTTCGCAGTGAGATGCGCATCGAGTTGAAGCGTCTGCACGCCGACACCGATGCAACCTTTGTCTATGTCACCCACGACCAACTGGAGGCGATGACCCTGGCCACCCGGGTCTGTTTGATGAAGGATGGGGTGTTGCAGCAGTACGATCCCCCTCTGACGGTATACCGCAGCCCGAAGAACTTCTTCGTCGCCGACTTTGTGGGCAACCCAACGATGAACTTCATTCCTTCGGATGCCACCCTGCTCGACGATGGGAGCATCCAGCTGGAATTCGCCAATCTCCAAGCCCGTTTTGTCCCCAACACACCGGTTGATGTCGTCCCTCAGAAGACAATCCTGGGCATTCGGCCGGAGCATCTGACGATAACCGAAGAAGGAAGGATTGCGACGACCGTGTATTCGGCCCTCCCGTCCGGGATGGAGACCACCGTCAAGGTGAATCTGGATGGACAGCTGCTCTCCTCGGTGGTCTTCGGGGCAAAGGATTTCCCCGTTGACCAGGCGGTGAACTGCACCATCGAGGGAGACTCAATCTGCTTGTTCGATGAGCTCTCATCCGAATGTGTGGCCATCGGGCGGGTGGAGTTACCAAATATTTGATAAGAAAAGCACATAAGTTTCCAAAATATTAGAAACTATTTGGTTTTCAATGGTGTAGGTTTTATCATGAAGTCATGAACGAGACACTCCGTTTCATCATCACAGAAAACCAGAAGCACCTGGAAAGCCCCGCTCCCATCGTCAAGCGCGATCTGGAGATCCTCCCGGTTCCGCGCAAGGCCACCGTGGTGATCGGGGTCCGCAAATGCGGCAAATTTACCTGGATGAGAGAGCGTATTGAGCGGTTGCTTGACGAAGGGGTGGGGCGAGAGAACATCTGTTATATCGACTTCTCCGACGATCGTCTCGCTTTCCTGCGCGCTCCTGATGCCGAGCCCTCCCTTATCAGTGATGCCTATTACCAACGATATCCACAAAAACACGAAGAGCGCGTCTATTTCTTCTTCAGCGAGATTCAGTACGTGAACCGGTGGGCACAGTTTGTCAATCGCATCCAGACGAGCCAGCAGTGTGAGGTGTATCTCACCGGTTCCTCTGCAAAATTACTCTCTGCCGAGATAGCCACTGAGCTTGGAGGACGTTCATTTGCCTGGACCTTGATGCCCTTCTCCTTCAGGGAGTTTCTCCGCTTCAAAGGAGAGGCGGAAGAGATTGTCGATTTCTCCGGTCGTGATGCAGCCAAGTCAGCGTTCAGCGCATACCTGGAGCAGGGGGGGATGCCCGAGTCTCTCATCCTGCCGGCCCAGACGATGGCCGGCCAATATCATCAAGCTCTGGTCAATGATGTATTGGTCCGCGACCTTCTGCTCAGGTACAACATCCCCCATGCAGTACAGGTCCAGCGCTTGATTCAGATCCTGATGAATTCGATGGCCCGCCTGGTCACCGTCAACAAACTCAAGCAGCGCTTGGCCGGCGAGCAGAAGAAGCTCTCGGGGCAGTTGATCAGCGAATACCTGGAGAAGATGGCGGACTGCTTCCTCCTCTTCACCGTCCCGATCCGTTCCTACAATCTCGCTGTCCAGGCGGTGAATCCGAAGAAGGTCTACGCCATCGACCACGCCCTGGCGATGGCGTTCTCTGAGGCCACCGGTGACAGGCGGGGCCTTTGCCTCGAGAACATGGTCTACATCGAGCTGAGACGACGTACCCAACAGATCTTCTACTACAAGACCCGGCGAGGTGCTGAGATCGATTTTGCCATAGGTAGCGATGATGCGATCCGCCTGATCCAGGTCTGTTGGGAGTTGAGGCCAACACGAGAACACGAGGTCAGGGCCCTCTCCGATGCGATGGAAGAGCTGGGATGTTCAGAGGCACAGATCATCACCGCCTGGGAGGAAGAGACCATTGTTGTTGGTGAGAAGACCATCAGGGTGATCCCTGCCTATACGTGGCTGCTAAAGCGGTGACTGCCTAAACAATCTTGATTGTCCCTCGAATGTCTGTCCCGAATAATTTACAGTTTTCGAGACAAAATGAGGTGAGGGCATTGGCTCTAGGCAGTGCAATGTAGTGAGAAACAGACAGACTGCCAATGAAAAGGGCCGATGCCAGATCAGTTGGGCATAGACTACCCAAGTTCGCGGGGAACGTCGCACCTGACAAAGATATCCTTCACCACCTCCCCAACAGAGAGCGAAGGGTTTACCGTGTAGTATTCATAGCCATAAAGTTGGTGCAGCAGATGTCCCTGTTCCTTGTTCCATTCCATAATTCTCTCTGAGCGGTCAATGGCTTTCCATACGTCGGCCAAGGAAAGGTGTTTTAGCAACCCTTTGAAGTTGGTTTCCCTCTTGTATTCATCCATTGATTTGAACTTTCTTTGGAATGCACGGTTGATCGGCTTTAGGTATTGGCTTCGATGGTCCAAAGGCCCATTGCAGTCCGCCTTATGAAGTATCATCCAAAGATCGAAGGCAAAATTGCTGTATCCCAAGGTATAGGTGATGGATTTTCCAATCTTCTGTGCCTGCTTCATCCGTTCCAAAGTAGTCTCGAACTGTTGCACATGCACGGGCTCTTCGCTTTCGCGGTCAAAGATATGGATTATGTCGGTCTTGGCCAACACACTCAAACCCTTTGCCCTGGATAGCGGATCATTCTCGATTTTACAATTGAATGATGCTTTGAATGTTGCCTCGGGAAGAGGCATTGATGCTCTCTTTTAACCATTCAAGGTACCACTTCTCTGTATCCCCTTCGACCGAAAAGGTGAACTGGATCGCTTCTTTTATCATCATCTACTCCGTGTCGGTTTTATTCATCCGATCACTGATGATGGAGGAGAGGTCTATGCTCTTGATGGCCCCATAGCGATCGACAAAATAGTTTTTCATGTAGTCATCGGTCTTTCGAACCCCGGAGGTGCCGGCGGTGCCGAAGTCCGAGAGGGAATAGTGTGTACTACAGTGCGTCTCATCGTCGCGATCAACAAATTTAATCTCATCCCTCCTGAACAAGTTGGCGTTCAAAAAGATCGGATTGTGGGTGTTGAATACCAACTGGGCGTTGTGGATGTTCAACTCATCGTTGTGGAAGATCGTGACGATATTCATCAATGCCATCGGGTGAATGGATGCATCAAACTCATCGACGACCAGTACTCCTCCTTGCTGCAAGGTCCGCAGGATGAGCGGCAACAGATTGATGAACCGGATGGTCCCGTACGATTCGAACAGATCCACCGGGATGGCTGTTTGCCCAGAGCTGTTCTTGAACAACGAACAGAGACGCGCTTCCTCCCGTTTTCCATCCAAGACATACCCCAAGGCATTGGAGTTCACTCCAAACAGCGCAGCAGCCTCATTCAGTGTTTTCTCTATATACGCCGATCCCTTCTTCACCTCAGGCAGCTGCGGGACCAAGCGCATCGAATCCGAACGATAGATGATGGTGAAACTCCTCTCCAGCCATCCGGTGACCATGGCGACCAGCTTGGAACTGAAGATCGCCTTGAAACCGTTGACAAGGAACAGCTCTTCATCATGCAGGCTTCCCTCTGCCAACGCTGCAGCCCCCCGGGCATACTGCCCATAGGCTGGGATCAGGAAGGATTCGACGACGGACATATCCCCGATCTCGAGACCTGTTCCTCGGCTGAAGAGGAGCGTATCATTGACAGAGAGCGTCTCTTTGAGCACCCGTCGCTGGTGGCCCCGCTCAAGGAACATCCCGAGATCGAGGCAGATGGCATAGGCAAAGAGAAGGCCGCCGTCGGTGAAGGTGATGGAGAATTCCACCGGCTCGTTGCTGCTCAGCGTGTTGTTTGGGATCAACTCGAGCATGCTTGATGCTGCGTTGGGAGAATCCTTTGTCTCGACATTACGGATGTGTCCACGCAGCACGATCTGACGGAAGGTATCCATCGCGCCGATGATGTTGGTCTTGCCTGAGGCATTGGGGCCGTAGATTACCGCAGAGCTCAATGCTTTGTGGGCATTCATGCCAATCTTCTGGTGGAGGATACTGTAATCAAGGCCCTTTTGTTTCGGGGCAACCCTCATGGAGAAGATGCATTCATCTTTGAAGGATTTGTAGTTCTTCATAGTGAATTCTAATAGCATGATAACCTCTATTTTGCAGAAAACTAACAAAATCAAATATATGATATGCTGTATAACCGTATCTAGTCAATATTATCATTCCTGTATTGCATAAATAAGTCAAAATATAGTACACACAGAAGTGGTCTTCAATGCTCGTGGTATGGGCAAGAAATCGGTACATTCTTCTCGCTTTGTAATTAGATTATAATTATACTATCAGCAGAGAGCGTTGGCCTTTCGTTTAGGGTCCCGCAAAACCATCGATGAATACAATGGGTAGGGTGTTGTGTGTAGAGAGGCTCATCAAGAGGTATCGCACTATGAAAGACTCATATGATTTTTCCAACGGTGTGAAGAACCCGTATATCTCAAAGTTGCCAAAGCAGCAGGTCACCATCAGGCTCGACGTAGCCACCGTACAGTATTTCAAGGAGATGGCTGCAAGGAGTGGGATTTCGTATCAGAACATCATCAACCTCTATCTCGCTGATTGCGTGAAGGAGAAGCGTGAGATAGCTATATCGTTTCCGTAGCCTTATACACTCAGCCGCCTCATCCGCTCGTCGATCAGGGAGATGAGCTGCGCTTGCAAATCTTCATCAAGGAAGCTTCGTCGGATGATGAGGGAAAATTCATCTTGCATGCCGTGGAGGCGGCTGATGAGATTCACCGCGACCTTGTTGGGGATCTTGTAGGTTTGTGCCAGAGAGAGGAAGTCTCTCCTTGTAATCTTGTTCTTCTTCCCGCAGAGCGTCAGCGCTGTCTCCTCCGTGTCCTGGCTCAGGACCAGTGTAACCGGCAAGAGGTCGTAGGCAGGAGTGAGCATGGTTCGCCCCCTCTCTGGTGTGTAGAGGGAGAAGTTCTTCAAGTGCATGTCGTTGTTGCCGATGACGAACGAGAAGACCAAGAGATAGAAGAGGTTGGTGAGGTCGAGCATCGCCTGGCTTGAGTGGCGCTGCACGATGGCACCACACTGTTCATAGGAGCCCTTGTACTTGTCTTCGGTGAGGCGGGCGGAGAGCTGGCAGAAATCCTCCATGGCGATCTTTGTCACTGAATCTTTCATGAAGCGCCGATCGATTCTCTTGGTGATGTACGCCAACTGTCCGTTCTCCAACCTCACCAAGGCGTGCTCGACAGCCTGGATCTTTGCAGCATCAGCCAAGTGCATCGCCACGCTCTCCAGCTGCGGAAGATGAGGATACTCTGGGCTTTGTGGCTTGAGGATATAGAGTGAAGGGTGGAACCTTTTGGTGCCTTCCTTGACTGGTGCAGCAAGGGAGAGCTTCTGCTGCACACCGGCGATGCTCCACCCTTCTTTGCTCGACTCCTCGCCAAGGGTCTGCAGTGTCTCATCGTCGAGGTTGATGAGGGGTGGCGCATCGGCGGCGAAGAATGAGCGGCTACAGCTTCTGTGCCACTCTCCGGCCTCGCCTGCTTCAAGGGGGAGACAGCACTTCAGGCATCTGTTCATACGATTGCCTCCACACTGACTGCCCCAACTGGGTCCTGAGAGGCCGAAAGAAGCAGGCCAAAGCGATCTCTTCTCTCCAGTTTCCACACCGTGAGGGCTATGGCAAGGAGCCAGCCTTCGGGAATGAGACCATCGAAGAAGGAGAAGAGGGTGGGGGTCTCCCAGATGTGCGTATCAAGGGGGAGGGTAAGGCTGACCGGCTCTGCCTCAGGATTGTTCAGGTATGCGTCATCGTAGGTGAAGCGATATCCACCCTCGTACTCCTCAATGATGCCAGCCATCTCCCCTTGATAGCGCACCATCCCTCTTCGGTAGGTCATCATGACAACTCCTTGATCGAGACCGGGGCTGCCGTGTGCCCGAACATCAGGAGCGCTTGGTTGACCTTGTCGAGTCTGACGGTGGGTTTGCCTTGTTCAAGATCGCGTACAAACCGCAGCCCCAACCCGGAGCGAAGGGCAAACTCAACTTGGGTGAGCCCAACTCGCTTACGTTCTTTCTTTATGAAGGTACCGATTGGATTGTCCATGTGACCATAATATACCCGATATGGGTATATTTCAAGTAAATTAGTGGTGATTATACCCTTTATGGTATAATTATGGAAATAGTAGGTATTTCTAGCAAAACTCATCAAAATATTTCACAAGAATTTGTCAAGAATTTGATAAGATTTGATGAAATTCGATAGAAATTTTCTTATTCGACAGAAATCTATACATATTTGATAAGATGTCGAGAGTGCTTTGCCTCCCACTTCGGCTTTGAGAGTGTCAGCTACTTTATGAGTGAATATATCAGGCCGTTGGTGGAGCGTGGCAGGCTGAAGATGACGCTGCCGGAGAAGCCGAGGAGTAAGTTCCAACGCTGGTATTCATGAGAGAGGAACAAATTTGCAGGTCATTGATTAACAAATTTACAAGGTACTATTTAACAAATTAACACATAGCTGTTTTACAAATTTACATATCTATTGTACTTCAAGGTGTGCAATCCCTTCTGCGATTATATATGGGGAGGAGTGATATGAGTGAGTACATCAATCGATACGCCGAGTCTCTGGTCAATCAGTATCTCTCATTCATGAGGATCGTCAATATCCGGGGGCCCCGCCAAAGTGGGAAGACCACCCTGATCAGGCGCCTCTCTGATGATTCGTTTGTGTATCGGAATCTTGATGATCCCTCGACACTGGCGGCGGCCAAGGCAGATCCAGTGTATTTTGTTCGCCATGACGCCAAGGTGATGTGTATTGATGAGATCCAGAAAGCTCCTGAGTTGATCGCAGCCTTGAAGCAGGAAGTAGATTCGAGAAGAGAGAAGGGACGGTATATCATTACCGGCTCGAGCGATGTGTTCTCACAGGCATCGGTGAAAGAGAGCCTGGCTGGTCGAATTGCGACGGTGAATCTCTCCACGCTTTCAATCGGTGAGATCGTGAAGAGCGAGCCGACCTTTCTTGGGCAGTGTGCGCGCTCAACATTTTCCGATGTTGTCCCTGATTGCTCCAAGGATATGATCATCGAGTATGCATTGAGGGGAGGGTATCCTGAGGTCTTGGAGTTTGGAGAGATCGAATGGAAGCTGTGGCTACAATCATATGTGAGCACCTTGCTGGAACATGACCTGGCTCAGATCGCCGATATCAGGCGGCATGACATCATGGGCAACGTACTGGAGATCCTTGCAATGTACTCCTCAAAATCTCTCAACCACCATGAGATTGCCTCAAAGGTAGGTGTATCGAGACCGACGCTGCACTCATACTGCTCCTACCTCAAGCAGCTCTTTCTCTTCGACGAGACCCCGAGTTGGACGACAACCGATTACAAGAGGGTAGGGAAGCTCTCCACCTGGTTTGCCGCTGACAGCGGTCTTATGGCTGCGGTCTTGCATCTCGATCGCTTGAGGGTACTCTCAGATCCCGATGCGCTGGACAAGCTGGCACAGACCTTTGTATTCCATGAACTCACGGCCCTCCTCTCGGTGCAGCATGAGTACTCGATGTATCGCTATCGCGATAACCAGAAGCGCCAGATCGATTTCATCCTGGAGAAGAGTGATCAACTGGTGGGCCTAGAGGTGAAGGCGAGCGAGACGGTGAGGAGTGATGATTTTACTCACCTGAGATGGTTTGCCGCAAACCTGGCGAAGAAGCCGTTTGTGGGCATCGTCCTCTATGCAGGAGGCCGGGTTCTCAGCTTCGGTGACGGACTCTGGGCTCTGCCGATCTCGCTGCTCTGGCAGGGAGAGGTCACAGGCTCTGCATGAGGCGTTTGGTCTGCCCCACCAGGTAGAGGGGGAGGGTGACCAAGGTATAGCGATAGGAGGAGTTGGGCAACGATGAGGTCACAGGTTCAACCAAAGGCGTATTGGTTGAGAAACGGAGGGCGAGATCGCTCTGCTTGAGTTCCATGAAGAGGTGCAGGGATTTCAGTGTCCCGGTCTTTCCCGCCTTCACCTCGATGGGGAGGATGGTCTGTCCCAGTTGGATGAGGTAATCGACTTCTGCATTTGATTGTGGTTTTTCCCTGCTCCAATGATGGAGCTCAGGCTTTGTGTACTCCCCTTGCCCATAGAGGAGGTGTTGGCCGATGAACTGTTCTGCAAGCTGGCCTTGGTTGGAGAAGAAGAGCTCCTGTTCTTGAGAGAGGTCGGCGATGGAGAGGCCTTGCAAGGCCAGAAGGAGGCCGATGTCCAGCAGCACCCCCTTGGACCTTTTGCGGTTGATCTCAGCGCGAAGCGGGAGGTTGTTCGCGCTGCTGTGATAGACACGGTAGATGATACGGGCATATTCGAACAAGGTCAGGATGCGTGAGACGGTGGTGCTGCGATCTTGGTCAAGGAGGTCCACATAGCGGATCTTCCTGCCGACGGTGATCCCCAGCTTGTCATAGACTTCCTGGAGCTTTGCAAGATCACTTCTTCCCTTATACTTGGCAAAATCATCGCGATAGGTGTTGAGAATGGAGAACTTGACCTTGTCGGCCTCCAAGAGCGATCCGCTCTGTCGATATACCTTGATGACTTCAGGCATCCCGCCGAGCAGGAAGTATGTGCGCAGGTACTCCAATGCCCGCTCATGGATGGCCTGAGGTATCGCCTCCTGAAGCCCATACCCTTCAAGGTATGCCAAGAGCGTATCAGCTCCCATCGCGGCGAGGTACTCCTCATAGGTCATTGGACCCATGAAGAGATACTCGATCCTCCCCACCGGCATGGAGAGCTCGTATTGTTCCAAGCCGAATTCAAGAAGGGATCCTGCCGCGATGACGGCAAGTTCGGGCATCTGTTCAAAGAAGTACCGGAGCGAACGGATGGCCTCGGGGTTGGCCTGGATCTCATCGAGAAAGAGCACGGTCTTGGCCGGCTCGATGCGGGTGTTGTGCAAGACCTCCAAGGTTTTGATGATCTCTTTCGGGTCGTTGGTGGAAAAGAGCTGCTTCAATGCATAGGTTTGTTCAAAATTCACCTCGACCAATGCCAGATCATTGCGCTGGCAGAAGAGGCGGACCAAAGTCGACTTACCCACCTGCCTCGCCCCCCGGATGAGGAGGGGCTTACGGTTGGGATTCTGATACCAATTGACTAGATACGTCTCTTCTCTTCTTCTCATGAGTTGAGTATATCACACAACATGTAGAATATAAGGGTTAAAATAGCACTCTACATGTAAAAACTCAGGGTAGTTTTGTATATCTTGCTCACAAGCCATTGATGCTACAGCTATCGGGTGAATGATTGGTAAACCCAGGCATGTAACCAAGAGGCTTCACCGATGCGATCCTCTCCGCTATTTCACACGATAGCTGTAGTGATGACACAAAGAATTTGAAGGAGCCTTCGATGATGTTGATAATGTAATGGAATCTTGTCATCTATGCTGGTTTTGCAAATGAGATTCCATCAACCCATACACTTTATTGATGTCGGTGAAGAACACATTAACACCTCGGCTATAGAGCGCAAGGTTCTCTTTTAAATTCTGCGCGATAATCTTGGCGGTTGATTCATGCATTCGCAATGGATGGTTGGATATCGTATGGATATGGTCGATGAAATCTACTGTAATCGGAAAGGCGTTCTGTACAAGAAATGCTGCATCATTACCCCCACATTTCCCCAGCACAATCTTGGTGCATTTGTGGTACTTACGTATCTGAGCATTATATATTTTTTCGTACTTCTCAATGCGGGAACTTACTGGAATCATCCAATACAGATCGATATTGTCAGAGTCCCTGATGGCAAGAAAATGCGGGCGATACCCACCACCTTCTCTGTTGGTCATCAGTGTAACATCCTGAACAAGTGAGAAGAAAGAATCTTTGATGTGATAAAAATAGCCTTCTTGGATATGCAAAGCCACCCCTCTTGTGTAAGGAAGCTGCACCCCAAATGGAGTGCAGCTCCAACATGTTCAAACCAAATAATTTGTTATCCGCACCATTGGCAAGCGGAAACATGTAACGAACTGAATAACTTATCATCCGCACCATCAGCAAGCGGAAACATGTTCATCCGTGACTGATTCCAATCACACTCATAAATTACCACCACATTCGATGGAAGTCAACAGCGCGCAGCGACTCATACGGCTATCACTATTTCATGCGATAGCCGTAACTTGACACCATCGTACGTGACTTTAGCCTCTTGGAATGATATATTCAAAGACAGGAGTATGAGCCATGACTCGAAAAGTGATAAAAGAGTACAGCGGAACACGAAAAGAGCGACAGGCGCTCTTCTCCCAAGCCGGTGTGCTTGCCGTCCAAGAGGCGCGCTCTGCGGGTGTAGCCATCACCTATGTGGAGGGAACCAACATCATCAGGGACCTCGACGGGAAGAAGGAGATCATCGGGACCGTCGAGCCCCGTGTACCGGTCACCAAGAAGAAGATAAAGATTCCACCGCAATGAATAAACGTCTACGTCACGTACTCTCCAAAATCCAAAGCTGATTCGCAAACCCTTTGTCGATTTGTTACAGAATAGGGGTATTTTGTAACAAATCTTGTCACAGAATATAGGTATTTTATAACAATTCGCTTGTATTGAGAGGAGCGCCATGGTACTGTTGGGGTGAGGGGATACCCATGATCTTCAAACGACAGGCGACAGAATACTTGCAGCGATGGAAAGCATCGCCCCATCGCAAGCCCTTGGTTATCCGGGGGGCCCGGCAAACGGGCAAGACCACTCTGGTTACACACTTCGGTGATCAGTTCGACACCTTCTTGTACGTGAATCTTGAACGGACACATGATCTCTCTCTGTTCGACCATGAAGGATCGATGAGCCAATTGCTTCAGCGCATCGCCCTTGAGAAGGGAACGGCATTGAAGGGAGAGACGCTGCTCTTCATCGATGAAATCCAGCACAGCAGCAAAGCCATGGGCTTGATCAGATATTTCTATGAGGAGCTGCCCTCCCTCTTTGTCATTTGTACGGGAAGTTTGTTGGATGTCATGATGGAGGAGCAGGGCATAAGTTTTCCGGTGGGGAGGGTGGAGTATCTCTATCTCTTTCCCTTGACCTTTGCGGAGTTCTTATCTGCCATCGGCGAGGATGAAGCGGCGCTTCTTTTCGATCAGGTTCCGCTGCCCTCATGGGCTCATGATCATCTCATGCGATTGTTTCGCGCCTATATGGTTGTTGGTGGAATGCCTGAGGTGGTGGCGCGCTATCGAGAGGGGCGTGATATCACGCTCTGCAGCAGCGTATACAACTCCTTGATGATCTCCTTCAGTGATGATGTGGCCAAATATGCGAACGGTTTGGCTGAGCTACAGGTGGTGAGGAGAATCATGGAGGTGGTGCCCTCCCAAGTAGGCAATCGGATCGTGTTCAACAATTTCGGCAACACCGGGTATCGCTCCCGTGAAAGTGCCAATGCGCTGAGAATCCTGGAGCGGGCGATGTTGCTCTACCTCTGTTATCCAACGACTGCGACGTCGCTTCCCCTCTCGCTGAGATACACGAAGAGTCCCCGATTACAATTCATCGATACCGGATTGTTGAGCTTCTTGCTCAAGGTCCAGTCAGTGCTCCTTGGTCCCGATGACCTGCACACCATCATAGGCGGGATGCTCTGTGAGCATGTGGTGGGCCAGGAGCTCTTGGCTTCGAGTATGCTCGCCTTGGAGAAGCCGATCTTCTGGGTACGGGAGAGCGCACAGAGCAATGCGCAGATCGACTACCTGGAAACCGATGAAAGACGGATGATCCCGATCGAAGTCAAGGCCGGCTCATCCGGTCGCCTGAGATCGCTGCACCTCTTCATGGAGCAGTCGACAGGGGATCTGGCTCTTCGCTTCTACGACGGGCCGATCCAGCTTGATGAGGTCTCGACCCCAACGGACGGCAAGCACTATCGTCTGCTCTCCCTTCCCCTCTACCTCGCCGCTCAGGCGAAGGAGTATGCCGCGTATTTTGCAGAGCGGGCTGAGTGAAAAAGACAGGACTGCTGAGTGCAGTCCTGTAAGAGGTGCCAATCGGATTCGAACCGATGTATGAAGGTTTTGCAGACCTTTCCCTAGCCGCTTGGGTATGGCACCAGGGCGTTGAGCCTCTCTGAGAGTAACAGGTTTACGGGTGAGAATCAAGGGGGGAAATACGGGGTGTTTATGATTGACAGTTGAATGTTTATGATTGTATTATGGTAATTGGCTCGAAAAAGATTCAAAAACATTCAAGAAGGGTACGATGACAACCATTCCAGCCGGACGACAACAGTATATTCTCTCGCTCATCAAACGCGAGGGGACCGTCACGGTCAGCCGGCTGGCCCAGGATCTCGAGGTCAGTGAACTGACCATCCGCCGCGATCTTGACCAGATGGCCGCCCGCAACCTCGTGGAGCGTACCCACGGAGGGGCCACCGAGCGCCGTACCCTTGCCGTCGAGCCCGATTACCTCCAGAAAGCCAAGGAGTACCCTGAAGAGAAACAGGCCATCGGAGAGGCGACCGCCCTGATGGTCGAGGCGGGCGATACCCTCTTTGTCAACAGCGGCTCTTCCACCCTGGCCGTCATCCAGGCGTTGGCCAAGGTGGATGGGAACATAACCATCGTCACCAACAACGTCGACGCCTTTTGGGCGTGCAAGGAGAGCGAGCACATTCGCCTCATCTTCTGTGGCGGCGTCTATCGCCAACGCAGCCACTCCGTCTCCGGCTCGCTCGCCTCTTTGGTGATCTCCCAGATCAACGCCGACAAGGCGATCATCGGGGTGGACGGCTTCTCGCCGTCGGCGGGGCTGACGACCCCGATCCTCGAGGAGGCGGAGACCACCCGGGCGATGATCGAGCAGACGGTGGGGAAGGTCATCGTCGTCGCCACCGCCAACAAGATCGGGGTGGTATCGAACTATCGGACCATCGGCCTTGAGGAGGTCGATGTCCTGGTCACCGACCCAAAGGGGGGTGACATTATCACGCAGATGGAGATCCCGAAGGATCTTGCAATCGTAATAGCAACTACGACAAGGTAGGAGGAGTACGGATGAAGTATTTGGACGAGTATGCAGAGCACTACGCTGACTGCGCATGGCTGGGCTTCGAGGAACTCGAGGCGTTCATGGTGGATGCATTGAAAGCGAGCGGGGTACCCGCCTCCGATGCCGCGATCATCGGGGATGTTCTGATCGAAAGCGACAAGCGGGGCATCGACAGCCACGGGATCGGGCGTCTCAAGCCGATCTACATCGATCGCATCGACATCGGCATCATGAATCCGGTCACCGAGATCGAGGTGGTAAAGGACCAGGATGCGACCGCCGTCCTCGACGGGCACAACGGCATGGGGCATGTCGTCGGCCATAAGGCGATGGAGATGGCCATCGAGAAGGCGAAGCGGTATGGGATGGGGATGGTGGTGGTGCGCAACTCCAACCACTATGGCATCAGCGGGTACTACGCCACCATGGCCACCAAGGCTGGCATGATCGGAGTCACCGGCACCAACGCCCGTCCCTCCATCGCCCCGACACACGGGGTGGAGAACATGCTGGGCACCAACCCGTTGGTCTTCGGGATGCCGACCGATGAGGAGTTCCCGTTTGTCATAGATTGTGCCACAAGCGTCACACAACGTGGCAAGATAGAGGTGTACGGCAGAGCGGGCAAGGAGCTTCCCGAGGGGTGGGTCATCGACCATGAGGGAAAGACGAGAACCGATACTGCCCAGGTGCTCAAGGACTTGACCACCGGCAAGGCCGCCTTGACCCCGCTCGGGGGCATGGGAGAGGTCACCGGCGGCTATAAGGGGTACGGCTATGCGATGGTGGTCGAGATTCTGTCGGCCGCATTGCAGGATGGTGCGTGGATGAAGGCGCTCAACGGCTTCAGCGCGGATGGCAAGGCCATCCCCTATCCGCTCGGGCACTTCTTCATCGCCATCGATCCGGCCCACTTCATGGGGCTGGAGACCTTCAAGCGGATCGCCGGCACCATCTGTCGCCAGTTGAGAGCCAGCGAGAAGGCGCCGGGGGCCGACTATATCTTCACCCCTGGGGAGAAGGAGTACTTGGCCTACCAGTTCCGCAAGGAGCACGGCTGCCCGGTTCCCCCGTCGCTACAGAAGGTGATGATTGGGCTTCGTGACCGATTCAACATGGATTACTCATGGGATTTCGAGAACAAATAAGGGTAAGGGAGAAAGAACATGCAAGACGAATTGAAGAGACGGGCGCTGGAGTATCATGAGATGGATGGTGTGCCGGGCAAGGTGACGGTGGTTCCCACCAAACCGTGCGTGACCGCCGATGACCTGGGCTTGGCCTACACCCCCGGGGTCGCGAAGCCGGTTCTTGAGATTGCCGACAACCCGGAGGATGCCTACCGCTATACCGCCAAGGGTAACCTGGTGGCGGTCATCTCCAACGGGACGGCCATCCTCGGCCTGGGCGACCGTGGTGCGTTGGCCAGCAAGCCGGTGATGGAGGGCAAGGGCGTTCTCTTCAAGAGATTCGCCGACATCGACGTCTTTGACATTGAGCTCAACGAGACCGACCCCGACAAGATCATCGAGATGGTCAAGGCGATGGAACCGACCTTCGGTGGGGTGAACCTCGAGGACATCAAGGCCCCCGAGTGTTTCAAGATCGAGCAGAAGCTCATCGAGCAGTGCAATATACCAATTTTCCACGATGACCAGCATGGAACCGCAATCATCGCAACTGCTGGCCTGATGAACAGTTGCGAGATCGTGGGCAAGAAAATTGAGGATGTGAAGATCGTCATAAACGGGGCCGGAGCCGCCGGCATCTCGTGTGCCCGGATGTTCAAGGCAGCCGGTGCACAGGCGAAGAACATCCTGATGGTCGACAGCAAGGGCGTCATCTACAAGGGACGCGGTGCCGGCATGACCAGTCAGAAGGAGGAGTTCGCCGTCGAGACGGAGGCACGGAGCCTCGCTGATGCGATGAAGGGCGCCGATATCTTCATGGGTCTCTCGGTCGCCGACTGCGTCAGCGCTGAGATGTTGCGCTCCATGGCAAAGGACCCGGTCGTCTTCGCCATGAGCAACCCCAACCCGGAGATCGACTGGCATCTGGCGATGGCCACCCGAGACGACCTCATCATGGCCACCGGACGCAGCGACTACCCGAACCAGATCAACAACGTGCTCGGCTTCCCGTTCATCTTCCGAGGTGCGCTGGACGTCCGTTCCCGGGTCATCAGCGAGGGGATGAAGATGGCTGCGGCCAAGGCGCTCGCCGCCCTGGCCAAGGAGCCGGTTCCCGAGTCGGTGAAGAAGGCGTACGGTGGAAAGGACTTCTCCTTTGGCCGCAACTACATCGTTCCCAAGCCGTTTGACCCCCGGGTCATCGAGTGGGAGGCGGTTGCCGTGGCGAAGGCTGCCTGTGAAGAGGGGCATGCTGCCAAACCAATCACCGATTGGGAGGCGTACCGCAAGAGCCTCGTCAAGCGCATGGAGAAGTACTGGGTCTGATCGAGCCCATGCTCACTCTACAGAGCCGCCCTTCGGGGCGGCTTTGTGCGCTCTGAACGCTCTTTTGAGCAGAGGGACGCTCAGGTTTGTAGATAATATCATGGTACTGTATGTACATGAGACATAGAACGTATGATATTACGAACAGAATCTTGCACACAGGAGATGTCCCATGACAATGAAGGCTGACACGACAATGACCATCCGAATGAATCGGCAGGTGAAGCAAAAGGCGCAGAACATTTTTGCCGAACTTGGTATGGATATGACGACGGCGATCAACGTGTTCTTACGGCAAGTAATCTATACTCATGGATTTCCCTTTGATGTTGTGTTGCCCACCCCCAACGATGTGACAGTGGGTGCAATGGATGCAGCTGAGGGTGGGCAGGATCTCTCTGGCCCCTATGAGAGCGTCGCTGAAATCATGGACGCGTTGAATGATGAGGCCTCAGTGCACCGGCCAATGCAAAAAGGATCATGCATTGGCGATCAAGCGAGGTTGTGATCCCAACACGCTTGAAAAAGTCATTGAGCTCCTTTGCAGCGGACAGCCACTTCCTCCATCATATCACGATCACCCGCTTGTTCACTCAAGGAATTACCAAGGCATGAGGGAGTGCCATATTCAACCTGATTGGCTGCTCGTGTATAAAATTGTATATGAGACCCTCATATTGAAATTGATCCGTACCGGGACACATAGTGATTTGTTTTAAATCCTAATCTGCACCGTGTTGATAATCTGAGTCTTGTTAGAAAATCAGATCAGAATTTGTGATTACCTCTCCTGAGAGAATATCGGCTAGAAGTGACTTATAATAGCTTATCGACCAGCTTACCGTAAATTATTCATAATTCAACTGAATGGATGCTAATAGCCGCAAGATGGATTACGTCCAAATCGGGCTATCAACTACTTTTTCTTAGTCCAATTTTCCAGTGAACCCTCACTCTATGCAGTCATGCAATGTTTTTTTTACACGGTGCAGATTAGGATTTTTTGTTTTAGGTGAACGGCCGTACGCTGTGCAAAAAGAGAGCGGAGACCTAGGACCTGAGCGCCTCCTGACGAGACTTGGAATCCTTCTCGATCTGTAAGAGGAGGGGCAGCAGTTCAGGGGAAACCTGTGCCTTGAGTTCCTCCATTGCAGCGGGAAACCTGACAAGGAGTTCTTCAGAGAGGACGTTCATGAGATTCTTTGGAGCTACGGCTTCAAAGTTGTGTCTTGTGATCCGTGAGAGGCGGCGTTCATTGCCGATTTTCATGGCCATGCGCGTATCAAAGCGCTCGTCGATGGAGGAACAAACGATGTCATAGAACGGCGCCAATCTCCGCTCTCCAAGATGAGCATCGTACAGGAATGAATAGTTTTTTCCGTGGGCATCACCGTTGCCGATCAGGAAGTTGAACATACTCATCATCAGAAACTGGCGGCTGTCATTCTCGGGGGTGGTGCTGTACGATTGAATGAGCTTCAGTGATTGTGTTAACCCCGGGCCACCTGATTCTTCGTATTTGTTCTCCGGCATGATACCCAATGCCTGACAGAAGTCTTCTTGATGCAGACGAACGAGTGCTCCGTCCTCAAGCTGGCGATCATACCGCTTGATCAAGAGCGCTGGGACATCACCGAACTGGTGAATTGTCATCTCGGATACTGGAAGAGAGCACAGGGAGGCCAACGTGGTGCACAGGTATTCGTTCTGAACGAATTCATCGCAAGCTTTTATGATGTAATTGGAAGGGGAGGAGCCCGTGGGCAGATAAAAACGATCATCCTTGTAGAGGATAGGAATCTTGCTTTCGGCTCCTGCCAAGGAGAGCTTGGTCTTGTGGCCTGCATAGATCAACGGAACCCTGACTCTGGCCTTGATCCTCTGATGAATCGCATCGACAGAGATCTCCTCGTAGCCGTTGGTCCTGGTTGAGTCGGTCCCCTCTCCCTCCACGATTGTAAGCGCTCCGGCGATATCTTGGCCGTAAGAGGCCAACAATCTTATCGTACTCGTAGGCGGAACATGGGCCAGATCAGCGATTTGGCGACGTATGGTACCCTCCGGAAGAAGCCCATCAAAGAACGGCATGCATTGCTTTTCCGTGTATGTTCGGTCAAGGTCATTCATGCTGATGGAAATTGGTCTTGTGGCGTTTTCATTGTAGCTGAATACAATGCCGCGATCATCTGTAGTGCGCAGCGTGCCTATGATGGCATCGCGATAGATGATGTTGAGGATCATGTACGCTCCGTGATGTACATATCCAGAGCGAGCATGGAGATGACGTTCAATGCTTTCTCGAACTGAATGGTAGCTTTGCCGTTCTCCAAGTCTGAAATGAACCGTATGCCGGTACCGCAGTACATAGCCAGCTCTTCTTGGGTGAGGCCGCGCTGTTTCCTTCTCTTTTGTACCAAGGCTCCAAGATCTTTTGTACTAAGGATTCTGTCCATATTGCAATAATAACATACCGTTCGGGAATAATAAAGAGATTTATAGATATTATTACCGATAGGGAAAATGTACGAACCGTTGAATACTATAGTACCGAGCGGGAAGAAAAATGGCAGCGGTTCTGTGGATATACCGCTCATCGCATCAGGCGGAAGAGACGACAGCCGTGTGGGGGAATTGAGCACGTGAGGGTGTTTTGGCTCTCTGCGCTGAAGAGCTCGAGGGCGCACGCAAAGGGGCGGTCCGGTTCATAGGCGATGGTGCGCCCCTCATCGCTGAGGTTGAAGAGGGCGATGTGGTCACCTGCCTGCCAGATGCGTGTCGTTGCGTCACGATGGCGCTCATAGGGGGCATCATCGCCTTCGTTGAGGGCGAGTAGCTTGTCGTTGGTCAAGAGCGCCATCTCCTGTTCGTCGAGGGAGGAGAGCACCCCACCGATGAAGAGCGGGGAGTGTGTGATGGCCCAGAGGCCCATCATCGTCTGCTTCTCATCGTCGGTGAAGCGGCTTTTGCGATTCTTCGGCCCGAGGTACTCCTCATGGACACAGAGCCTGCCCAACGGAAGCATGTCGCAGTCGGGGGAGACTCCCGCTCTTCTCGGTCCCTGCCAGCGCGCTGCGTAATCGAACATCGCCTTGAGGTCCTCCCAACGATCCCAGAAGTCCCCGCTGATGCGGAACATCTGGGCGTTGGCCTCCAGGTGCTCACGCGCCGCTATCGGGGCGGGACCGGGGGAGAGGGAGAGGAGCATCGTGCGCGGTTGCCCATCGATGGCCCGCCTGATCATCTCGATCTCCGCTCGGGCCGCATAGGGATCGGCCTGTCCCTCCCGAAGGGCGATGTCATCGACCTTGAGGAAGTCCACCTCCCACTCACGGTAGAGGGCGATGAGGCTGTCGTAGTACGCTTGGCTCCCCTCCTTGGCAGGATCGACGCCGTACATGTCGCTGTTCCATGCGCAGGTGGAGCTCGTGTCGGCGATCTCGGCGGCGGTATGGGGGGAGTGCAAAATCGGGGTGTTCGCCTCCACCGCCTGCCGGCTGATGCCCCGCATCAGGTGGATGCCGAACTGCAAGCCGAGGGAGTGGATGAAGCGGGAGAGTGGCAAGAAGCCTGCGCCCCCCTCTGATGAGGGGAAGCGGTTGACTGCGGGGATGAGGCGCCCCCACCGGTCGAGGGAGAGGGGGGCACCGTCGGTGTAGATATTCCCCCGGGCGTTCGGCTCATACCACTGGATGTCGCAGACGAGGTACTCATAGCCGTACGGCAAGAGGTGCTCGGCCATGAAGCGGGCGTTCTCTTTCAGTTCCTCCTCGGTGACCGCCGCTCCGTAGGAGTCCCAGCTGTTGAATCCCCTAGGCGGTCGCATGGACCACCTCACTGATGTAGAGGAGGGCCAAGGCCGTCCCGTACGGCATCTTTACCAGCGGGATCTCCTTGTAGAAATCCTTGGAGACACGGCCCATCGGGGTGCCGTAGGAGACTTGGGAGACGGTCCCCTTCTCATCGATCAGGGAGAGGATTTTGGCCAGCGGCCGGTAGGCGGTTTCTCGAAAGCTCTGGTCGAGGAGCCCGATGTCTTGGGCTTTGAGCAGGCCATAGGCGATCCCGCAGGTCGCGCTCGCCTCAAGGTAGGAGGTGGGGTCGTCAAGGAGGGTATGCCACATGCCGCTCTCGTGTTGGAGCGACTGCAGGGCGGTCGCCTGGGCGACGAGGAGCGATTTGAAGAGGGCTCGGTCGGCCTCCGCGAGGTCGACGATCTTCATCAGGTAGGGCAGTGCGATCGTGATCCAACAGTTTCCCCGCGCCCAGAGCGCCTCGCTGAAGTTCGACTGCTCGAGGGAGGAGTAGCCGTGGAACCAGAGGCCGGTCTTCCGGTCGGCGAGGTAGGTCGCATGGATGCGCACCTGTGCGATCGCCTCCTCGACGTAGGTCGGCTCATCGAGCAGCACGCCGATGGAGGCGAGCGGGCAGACCGCCATCAACAGGGTGTCGTCCCAGAGCTCGCCCTCATTGACCGTGTCGCTGGTGATGTGCTGGAAGCCCCCCTCATCGGTGCGGGGCAGCTCATGCATCGCCCACTCGGCCCACTCGCGCAAGGTATTGATGTACTCGCCCTTGGGCACTTCGCCGGCGATGATGGAGAGGGCGAGCAGCGGGGCCATGGTATTGATGTTCTTGGCGGGGAGGCCTTCGCTGATGCGCTGGTCGTAGAAGGAGACCAAGAAGTCCAGCATCGCCGGATCGTTGGTGTGCTGCCAGAGGAGGGCGAGGGCGAAGAGGCCGACGCCCTGCGGCCACTCCCAGAATTGGTAGTGGGAGATGTTGTCACCGGCGAGGTTTTTGGTCTGCATATTCTGCAAGAAGTAGTCATCCTTCTCCAGAAGCGCATCGGCAAAGCCGGCGATGAGGGCATCGAGGGCCTGGGTGGGATCAAGCATGGGTAACGGCTCCTCTCTTCACGAGTGCAGTGCGCGGGTAGTCGATCGAAACCTGCTCACCGTTGACGGTGAATGTATCGGGTGAGACCTGTACCACCCCATAGAGCGGGTCGGTACAGCGGAAGGAGAGCGTCTCTTCATCGAAACTCATCTCTTGGGCGCATTGCTCCGTGATGAAGCGCTCAAACGTATACCCCTCCGCCCGGCTGGAGGCGCGGACCGAGACCGCATGGATGCGTCCGGGGCTGAGGATCTCGCAGCCGGTGTTCGTCCCCCAGTCTGTGACGGCGGCCGCCCGGGAGAACCAGGTGTGGACGTAGGCGTCGTTGCAACTGAAGAAGAAGTGCTGTCCGATCTGCTCGAAGCGGTCGGTCAGCTCGAGGGGAAGGTAGGCGTGGATGGCGTGGACGAGCTCCTCCTCATCGATGTTGAAGAGGAGAACGGCCAGGTTGCGGTACTGGAGGACACGCGGCATCGTGCCGTTGCCCGCCCAGTAACTCGGGCGGTTCTGCCCACTGTAGGCCGGCTCGCCGGGGTGGTTGATGGAGTACTGGAGCTCGGCCCGCTCGCCGAGCGCCAGGTTGAAGAGGTGCTGCTGGTGGCCGTGGGTGAACGGACGGTAGCTCTGGGCCGACCCCATCTGGTAGAAGGGGGTCTTGAAGAGGTAGGTGTTGACCCCCCTGATGCCCTGCTTGAGGGAGATCTCGACCCACTCGTCATCCTTGAGCAGGATCTCGGCGGGGTAGTCGGGGTTCTCGTACGAGCTGAGGGCGAAGAGCGCCGTCGCCCGGCTCGGGGCGTCGAGGCGCCCCTCTCGGTAGGCGACCCAGTTGAGTGAGGAGAGCTCGGTGTGGCTGCGGTACTTCACCGTCTCCTCGTAGCAGCGGCCGAAGGAGCTGCTCATGATCCCCTTGAAGCTGTTGTGGGCGATGAGGCGGAAGGTGAAATCGAGGGCCGACCGCGCCATCTCCCGGATCGCCTCCTCCTCTGCCAGCTCATAGAGCACCAAAAAGCCGATGAGGTCGATAGGCAGGTAGGTGGCGCTGTTCCACTCGGCGTAGCCGTAGGCGGAGAAGATCGAGAACCAGTGCTCGAGGCGCGCCCTGCCGATCTCATGCTGCTCCCTGCCGGTCCGTCCGCTGGCGGTGAAGCGCGCGTCGGGGAAGAACTGGCCGACCAAGTACTGGCCGATGTGGAAGAGGAGGGCGTGGTTCTCGCTGAAGTACCACATCACATCGCTGCCCGGCTCATCGATCCAGTAGCGGTAGGAGAGGAGGGAGGCCTCGATGCGCGCCTTCAGCGCGGGGGAGAGGTGGCCGGCAGAGCGGGAGAGGAGCAAGAGCATCGGGGCGAGGTGGAAGTCGGAGCAATCCTCCTTCGCCTCGATTCGCTCCACCGAGGAGATGATCAAATCCTCCCCATCGGGTGGGAGGACCCCATCGAGGGCGAGGGCGACCATCGCGGCGATGACCGATCGCTCCCCGTTTTGGCGCAGGGCCTCCAGGGCACATCGCTTGCGCTCCTGGATGGTCGGCGGGCTCTCAAGGAGGGGGGGTGAGGAGGCGACGACCTCGGTGACCAGGTCACGGGTGAGGTGGTAGGGACCGACATCGATGCCCCACGTGTGGCGGTGCACCCCCGGCTCAAAGGGTGCGCCCTTCGGGAGGGTGAGCCGGCTCTCCCCCTCTTCGATGGCGTAGGAGACCGTGTCCAGAGTGAGGGAGAAGGGAGCGGAGGCCACACGCTCATCCCAGCAGAGGGTGAGGCTTCCCTCCCGTGAGCTCTGTCGCTCGTAGTGCAGGGAGCGCAGCAGCTCCATGGCGCTCTTCAGCTCATCGGTGCGGTGGGAGACCTCGGCGCCCATGGAGAGGCTCAAGTCTCCAAGGTAGCGCAGCTCGAGGTAGAAGAAGACATCGCGCTCGGCTAGCTCCTCCATGTGGACCGTCACCTCATGACGGCCCGGTTGCAAGGAGAGGACGATGCGCTCTTTCTGCGGGATGTTGCGGGTGAAGGGGGTGAAGAGGGAGGCGACCTCGCCATCGACCCAGAGCTTCACCGCCCCGCAGGTGTAGAGGTCGAAGGGGTACTCCCCCGCCTCCTCCACCTCGATCCAGGTCTGGGCATCGACGGCGAGACGGTGGGGGGTGTGGATGAAGGTCGAGAAGTCCAGGCGGTTGTTCTCATCGGGGAAGTGCAGGGTGGGAAATGGCCCCTGTGGCTTGGGATATGCGCTCAGGTCATAGGACTTGAGGAAGGCGGCCCGCACCGGATACACGATCTGCACATATGCTTCGTGGAGGTTGACCTCCGCCTCGAACGTCTCGTCAGCGGTGGCGACCGGGGTGAATTGCACCTCGCCCGTCGACCAGAGATTGATGCTGGCGCCAGTGGCCAGCGGGTACTGTAACCATTCCATCTCACGCTCCTACGAAAGAAAGTGTACAAGGGGGATAACACAAAAACTACTTGGTTTTTGCTCTTCTATTAAATTATCCTTGCGTTTTTTATGATTCTGGTGTCCACTATACCTATGCATTATCAACAACCGCTCCTCTTTGAACAAGGGATGTCCATTACCGTGAATCGACCGAATGATCCGCTGTACTACTATTTTGACTGGGATGAACGCGCCTTCAGCGCCAACATGGAGTTTCAACACTTCCATGAGTTTCATGAGATCTTCATCCTCCTCGAGGATTCAGCGTCGCACCTCATCGAGGGCAAGTACTACGATCTGCAGAAGTACGACATGGTCCTGCTCAAACCCTCGCTGCTCCATAAGTCCCGCTATCGCACCGGCCCCCCCTCCAAGCGCCTGATCATCAACTTCACCATCCCCACCGATCTGCCCGGGCTGAAGCGCAACGTGGAGGGGATCTTGTCCCCCTTCGAGGAGCCGGTCCCGATCTTCCGCTTCCCCCAGACCGTGACCAACGAGCTCTTCTCCAGCCTCAACGAGATCTTCACCAGTGCCGCTCCCAAGCGGCCCAACTATGCGGTCTTCGTCCATGCGAAGTTCCTGCAGTTCCTCTTCACCCTCAACGCGAACAAGGAGGCGAACATCTACGAACAGCAGCAGGTCGCCGACTCCATCACGCAGAAGATCTACGCCATCACCGCCTATATCCACACCCACTTCAAGGAGCCGCTGTCGCTGAGCCAACTGGCTGAGCAGTTCTTCGTCAGCCCCTGCTACCTCTCCCATATCTTCAAGGAGGTCACCGGTTTCACCCTGACCAACTACATCCAGATGACGCGGATCAAGAACGCCCAGCAGCTCCTCCTCTACACCGACCTCAGGATCAAGGAGGTGACCGAGCAGTGCGGGTTCACCTCCTTCAGCCAGTTCAACCGGGTCTTCAACAAGTTCTGCCTCTGCCCCCCCTCCCGCTATCGTCAGGAGGGCGGCATGCCGGACGGCTGCCCCTTGGAGGAGGAAGCACAATGATCTACTATCCACAGGCCACCGGTTCAATCGAGGAGGACACCCGCGCCATCCAGGGCTGCCTTGACCAAGCATCATCAGACGGCGGGGGGACCGTATGGCTCAGCGCGGGGACCGCCTATCACTCCAAGAGCCTGACCCTGCGCGGCCACGTCACCCTCCATCTGGAGAATGGGGCCCGCCTGGTGGCCAGCGGCGATATCGGCGACTATCGAGCGGAGGGCGGAATCGACACCGACGAGACGCGTGGCGTCGGCACCCCGGTGCTGCGCAAGCCGGCCTTTGCCTTCCTCTACGCCTATGATGCACCGTCGGTGGTCATCAGCGGGGAGGGGAGGATCGAGGGCAACTGCTTCCAATTCGTCCACCGGGTCAACCCGTACTACCATGCCGGCTCCTTCTACCCCAGGCCGACGCTCATCTACCTGGAGCGCTGCGACAACCTCGTCGTGCGGGACGTCACCCTCGCCGACAGCCCCTTCTGGTCGCTCCATGTCGCCGGCTCGGACAACGTCCTCATCTCCGCCATCACCATCGCCAACCCCCTCGATGTGGCCAACAGCGACGGCATCGACATCGACCACTCCACCAATGTCCGCATCATCGGCTGCCATGTGCGCTGCGCCGATGACGGCATCTGCCTGAAGAACACGGCGGGCAACCGGGGCTACCCGCCGACCGCTCAGGTGCTCATCAGCGACTGCACCGTCATCAGCACCTCGGCGGCCCTGAAGATCGGCACCGAGGGGGTCGATGACTTTGCCGACATCCTGGTGCAGAACTGCATCATCTCAGCGAGCAACCGCGGCATCTCGATCCAGATCCGTGACGGCGGCTCGGTCACCAACGCCCGCTTCTCCAACATCCTGATCCGCACCCGCCTCTTCAGCGCGGACTACTGGGGCAAGGGGGAGGCGATCGCGATCACCAGCTTCGACCGTGACCACAAGACGGAGAGCGGGAAGATCTCCCGCATACGCTTCGCCTCCATCGCTACGGAAGGGGAGGGCGGGGTCCTCATCGCCGGAGATGAGGGGAAGATCTCGGACATCCGCTTCGAGGACACTGAGGTGCGCCTGACAAAGACGAGCAGCTGGCCGGTCGTCGGTTACGACCTGCGCCCCCGGGAGCGGAAGCCCGATCTCCTCGAGCGCCCCGTCAGCGCCTTCTACCTCTCCAACGCCACCGATATCCGCTTCTCTGATGTGCGGGCGTCCATCGAGGCCCACGAAGGGTTCTCGACGACGCTGTTGGAGAGCGAAAGCGCCAGCTGGAGCGGTGAGGTGGAGCCTCTCAATTGATCCTCCCCCCCCGATGAGACCGCGTCGAATGACGGCCGCCCTGGTGCGCGAGGATGGCGGGGAGCGCAGAAGTGTGCGCACTGGGAGTGAAAAGCGGCGGTGAAGCACCCCCGCTTGCACTGAAAACGCGTCGTTTTGAATAATATTCGCAAGAAATGCAAAGGATATTGAAAGCATTGGCAATTATTGCACAACATTTTTGATTCTAGGAAGGGTACAATTTCCGTGGAACTCGAAGCGGGAGCCGCTGTGCTTCCGAAACTAAGGAGGAGTATATGAAACGAATATCTACCCATGTTCTTGTTTTCCTCTGCATGCTGTTGACCGTGATGTCACTCTCTGCGGCAGGGACCAAGGATGCGTCACCCGCACAGGTAGCCACGTCATCTTCAGCAATTGAGAAGGAAGCCCCGGCCCTGGCAGCCCAGGTGAAGGCGGGGACATTGCCTGCCTTGGCCGATCGCCTTCCGGTCCCCTCGGATATCTTCGTCATGGAGATGGAGAGCACCGGCGCATACGGTGAGGCGATCACGTTCACCTTCCGAGGCAAGAGTGATCAGTGGACCACCGGCAAAAACACCGAGGAGAATCTCTTCCGCTTCAACAGCCAGGGACTCCTTGAGGCGAACGTCGCCAAGGGCTTTGATGTGAACGACGACGCCACCGTCTTCACCGTGTATCTGCGCGAGGGGATGCGCTGGAGTGATGGGGAGCCCTTCACCAGTGAGGACGTCCTCTTCTTCTACGACCACATGCTCAAGAAGCAGACCTTCGGCAAGTCGCTGTGGAATTGCTTCTACTCCACCAATCCCGTGACGAAGGTCCGCAGCGAAGCGAAGGTGGAGAAGGTCGATGACTACACCTTCCGCGTCACCTTCAAGGATCCGTCCCCGTCGTTCCTCGAGAACCTCGCGATCGACGGCAAGTGGCTGTACGCTCCGAAGCACTACTACGTCCAGCTCCTCCCCGAGTTCATCGGCGCCGAGGCGGCTGAGAAGAAGGCCAAGGAGATGGGGTACAAGGACGCCACCGCGATGGGGAAAGAGACCGGGTACTACTATTGGAACGTCGTGGGTCGCCCGACGCTGAGGCCGTGGGTCGCATCCAATGATGTGGACAGCGATCTGCACGTCTGGAAGCGCAACCCGTACTTCTGGAAGACCGACGTCGACGGCAGGCAGCTGCCCTACATCGATGAGCTGCGCTATGTGCGCATCAGCGATCCCTCACAGGCGACCCTGAAAGCCATGGCCGGTGAGACGGATATCTCCAGCGGCCTCGACTGGGGCAACATCGTTGCACTCAAGCAGAACGAGACGCGCAGCAACTATCGCCTGCTGACCTGGCCTTCCACGAAGTGGTCGCATACCGCAACCTCGCTGCAGCTCAACCAGACTGCGGAGAACCCGAAGGTGCGCGCCCTCTTCCAGAACAAGGACTTCAGGCAAGCGCTCTCGATCGCGGCAGACCGTGAAGAGATGGCCGTGCTCGTGGCCGACGGCTTCGCCGAGCCCGCCCAGTCCGCCCCTGCCAAGGGTGCGTTGGGGTACGACCCCGAGTGGTCTGCCAAGTGGACCGAGTACAATCCGACCAAGGCCAAGGAGCTCTTGAAGGGCATCGGGATGGTCATGGGCAGCGATGGGTACTTCCGCTTCAGCGATGGAACACCCTTCACCCTTGAGATCCTCACCCATGACGACTCCTCGGCGACCGCCCGCTGCGCTGAGCTCTTGACGGAGAAGTACTTCAAGAACATCGGCATCAAGGCGACTTTCGGGGTGCGTGACCGCTCCTTGATCGACGACATGCTGGTCTCCAACAAGATCCAGGCGATCATCAGCCCGGTCTCCCCGGCAGAGACCTTCAACATCTCGCTCAGGCCCGACACCCTGGTACCGATCCGCAACTACGCGGCGTGGTACGGAGCCTACGGCACCTGGTATGCGACCGAGGGCAAGGATGGGATGAAGCCCGAGGGTGATATCCTCACGCTCATCAACCTCTACAAGGAGATGCTCGGTGCAACCAGCAAGGCGACCATCGATGAGATCGCGCTCAAGATGCTCAAGCTCCACCAGGAGAACATCTGGGAGATCGGGTATCTCACCGATGTGCCGTTGTTGCTCGCTGTGAACAACGACCTGATGAACTTCAGCGAGAGCGAAGTCTACTGTGATGAGTTCAGGGGCCTGGGAGTCGCCCAGATCCTGCAGTGCTACTACGCAAGCGACAAGAAATAATCTGATCTGTACCGCTGTCGGGGAGTCCTCCCCGACAGCTCTCTCTAAGGAAAATCACCCATGAAGATGTTCAACTACATTGGCAAGCGATTGTTGTTGATGATCCCAACAGTCCTGCTGATCTCCTTTGCGGTCTTCTTCATCATCCAATTGCCTCCGGGGGACTACGTCTCCTCCTATGTGGCCCGGATGAGTGCCGAAGGGGAGTTCTTCACCCAGGAGATGATCGACGCCATGCGCTCGGAGTATGGGCTCGATCGTCCCTGGTACATCCAGTACTTCCACTGGATCTGGGGAATCATCAGCCGGGGTGACTTCGGCTACAGCTTCTCCTACCTGCGCCCGGTCTGGTCGGTCATCATGGATCGCCTCGGCATCACCATCGGCATATCGCTCATCATCATGGCATTCACCTATCTCGTCTCCCTGCCCATCGGCATCTACAGCGCCAACCACCAGTACAGCCTCGGAGACTACATCTTCACCTTCTTCGGCTTCATCGGGATGGCGACGCCAAACTTCCTCATGGCGATCATCTTGATGTACTTCTCCTATGTGCGTACCGGAACTCCGTACATAGGGCTCTTCAGCGATGAGATGCTGATCCACGGCGTCTCGCTGGCCAACTTCGGAGAGTTCCTCAAACGGCTGACCATCCCGATCATCGTCATCGGCACGAGCAACACCTGTGCGGTCATCCGAACCGTCCGCAGTCAAATGCTCGATGAACAGAGCAAGCAATACACCCTGACCGCCCGGAGCAAGGGGGTCAGTGAACGCAAGATCACCTACAAGTACTGCCTCCGCTCCGCCTTGAACCCGGTGGTCAGCGGCCTCTCGGGGGCGCTGAGCTCGATCTTCACCGGTTCCACGATCTCGGCGATCGTGATGAACCTTCCCATCCAGGGTCCGGTGCTCTACACCGCGTTGCGCAACCAGGACATGTACCTGGCCGGCACCATCCTGCTCGTCCAGGCGATCTTGGTCGTCATCGGCACCCTGATCGCGGATATCGTGCTCGCGTGGCTCGATCCGCGGATCCGGTATGAAACGGTGAAGGAGTAAGAGATGGCACGCAAGAAAAAAGACGAAGAAGCCTTCTACCTCGCCGGTCAATGGACCCTGATGGCGCGCAAGCTGCGCAAGCACCGCTTGGCGCGTATCTCGCTCGTGATCCTTGCCTTCCTCTACCTCGTGGCGCTCTTCGGCAACTTCATCGCCCCGAGCGACCTCTTGGCCTACAACGCAAAGACGAAGAACGCTCCCCCCACCAAGATTCACCTGCGCCATGAGGGAGCCTATATCGGCCCCTTCGTCTACGGCCTCGAGTCGAAGCGGGACATGACGACCTACCAGATGATCTTCACGGAGAAGACCGACGAGATCTACCGCGTCAAGTGGTTCACCACGGGGCCCTCCTACAAGCTCTTCGGCTTGATCCCATCCTCCATCCACCTCTTCGGGGTGGAGGAGGGGGGGCACATCTTCCTTCTGGGCTCCGACTCGATGGGCCGTGACCTGCTCTCCCGGATGATCCTGGGAAGCCAGGTCAGTTTGACGATACCCTTCGCCGGTACCTTCATCAGCTTTGTCCTCGGGATCCTCATCGGCTCCCTCTCCGGCTACTTCGGGGGGTGGTTCGACCTCGTCATCCAACGGATCATCGAGGTCCTCTCCTCCTTCCCGTCGATCCCGCTCTGGATGGCCCTGTCGGCGGCCATTCCCAGTGATGTGCCGGTGGTGAAGATGTACCTCTACATCACCATCATCATCAGCCTCTTGGGGTGGACCGGTCTGGCACGGGTCGTCAGGGGAAAGTTCATCTCACTGAGGCAAGAGGACTTCGTGACCGCCGCCAAGCTGGCCGGTGTCTCGGACTTCCAGATCATCCTCAAGCACCTCGTCCCCGGCTTCATGAGCTATTTGATCGTCAACCTGACCCTCGGCATCCCCCAGATGATCATCGGGGAGACCTCGATGAGCTTTCTCGGGCTGGGGATCCGAGCACCCGCCACCAGTTGGGGGGTGCTCCTGCAGGAGGCGCAGGAGATCGCCTCGATCGCAAGCTACCCGTGGCGTTTGATCCCCCTGATCGCGGTGGTGGTCACCGTCCTGGCGTTCAACTTCCTGGGCGATGGGCTCCGGGATGCCGCGGACCCGTACAAATGAGTGGAGGTAGGTCATGAAACCAATTGTTGATGTACAGGACCTCAGCGTCCACATAGACCTCGACGAGGGACGCCTCGATCCGGTGCGTGGGGTCTCCTTCTCCATCGCTCAAGGGGAGACGCTCGGCCTGGTCGGGGAGAGCGGCTGCGGCAAGAGCCTGACCAGCCGCGCGATCCTCGGGATCAACGAACGCAAGTGTGTCTCGAAGGGGAAGATCCTCTTTGATGTCGATGGCAAAGAAGAGGATCTGCTCGCGCTCCCCTACGGGAGCCGGGAGATTCGATCGATTCGCGGCAGCAAGGCCGCGATGATCTTCCAGGAGCCGATGGTCGCCTTCCACCCGATGTACTCCATCGGCAGCCAGATCAATGAGTCCACCCGTCTCCACATCACCAAGGACAAGGCGGAATCGAAGCGCATCACGCTGGCGATGATGAAGCAGGTGGGCATCGCCAACGCCGAGAAGCGTTACGACCAGTACCCCCACGAGTTCTCCGGCGGGATGCTGCAGCGCGCCCTCATCGCGATGGCGCTGGTCTGCCGTCCGGCCCTCTTGATCGCCGACGAGCCGACCACCGCCCTCGATGTCACCATCCAGGCGCAGATCCTCGATTTGATGAAGGATCTGCAGCGCCAGTATGGGATGGCGATCCTCTTCATCACCCACGATCTGGGGGTGGTGGCGGGCATGTGCGACCGGGTGGCGGTGATGTACCTCGGCCAGATCGTCGAACAAGCCCCGGTACGCAGAATCTACAAGCACCCGTTGCACCCATACACCCAGGGACTCTTGGGGTCGGTGCACAAGGTCGGCACCCACGAAAAGAAGAAGCTCTTTTCGATCGAGGGGACCGTCCCCCTTGCGCTGAACCTCCCCGATCGCTGCGGCTTCTACGAGCGCTGCCTCAAGCGAGGCCCGCTCTGTGAGGGGAAGAACCCCCCGCTCTCTGCATACGAGGACGGGCATCTGGTGCGGTGCTACTATCCCGAGGAGGCCCTGCATGGTTGAACCGCTGTTGCACGTGAAGAACCTCAGCAAGCGCTTTGTATCAAAGCAGGTGACCGTCCATGCGGTCAGCGACGTCTCCTTCTCCATCAAGGAGGGGGAGACCATCGGGATCGTCGGGGAGAGCGGCTGTGGCAAGACGACCCTCGGCCGTTCGATCGTCCGGGCCATCGACGCAAACGAGGGAGAGGTCCTCTACCGGACCGCCGCGGGGGAGGTCGTCGACTTCTTGCGCCTGAGCGCCAAGGAGCTCAAGCCGATCCGCAAGGAGATCCAGATGATCTTCCAGGATCCGTACAGCTCCCTCGACCCCCGCATGACCGTCCTGGACATCATCAGTGAACCGCTGAAGGCGAACTATCCGAGGATGCCGAAGAGTGAGAGAGAAGCATTGGTGATGAAGATCGCCGAGCGGACCGGGCTCAACCCGAGCTACTTGAAGCGCTACCCGCACGCCTTCTCCGGTGGCCAGCGCCAGCGCATCGGCATCGCCCGTGCCCTGGTCCTCCACCCCCGTCTCATCGTCTGTGATGAGGCGGTCAGTGCGCTCGACGTCTCCATCCAAGCGCAGGTCATCAACCTGCTCAAGGAGCTGCAGGGCGAGATGGGCCTCACCTACATCTTCATCAGCCACGACCTCTCGGTGGTTGAGTACATCTCCGACCAAGTCGGGGTGATGTACCTGGGCAAGCTGGTCGAATATGCTCCGACGAGCGCACTCTACCGCACCCCCAAGCACCCGTACACCGAGGCGTTGCTCTCCTCGGTCCCCATCGCCGACCCCGATGCGGTCATCGAGCAGATCCCGCTCGCGGGGGAGATTCCCAACCCGTCCAATCCTCCCAGCGGCTGCTTCTTCCATCCGCGCTGTCGGTACGCCACCGATCTGTGCAAGCGGGAGGCGCCGCCCTTTATCGAGAGCGGGGCGGGCCACTATGTCGCCTGCCACCGCCACCGAGATCTCACCTTGCAAGGAATAGCTCATGAATCGTAACCTCATCATCTTCATCGACAGCGGTGACACCCTCATCGACGAAGCGACCCAAGTCTATGAGGGGCACGAGATTGTGCGTGCCTCCTTCATCCCCGGCGGCAGGGAGTTCCTGCTGCGCCTCGATCGAGCGGGGTTCACCATCGCCCTGGTCGCCGATGGACAGAACCAGGACTTCCTCAACGTCTACGCCGAATCGACGCTCAAGGGCTGTTTCGACGCTTGGGTGATCAGCGAGACGGTGGGCAAGCAGAAGCCCGCCCCCATCATGTTCGAGGAGGCGATGCGCCAGCTCTCCCTCACCGATGAGGACAAGCGGCGCATCGTCATGATCGGGAACAACATCCGCAAGGATGTGCGGGGGGCCAACGAGTTCGGCATCACGTCAATCTGGTTCAACTGGTCGCCGCGCTACTTCCATACCGTCGAGCACCCCGCCGAGCAGAGCCACTACACCACCGACGACTACGATGCGCTCTTCTCCCTCATCGAAGAGCTCGATGCACGGGCACGGGATGGGGAGGCGCTCTCATGAAATCCTTCCTTCCCCTCATCATGGAGGATTGCAACGAACCGTTCGCCCTCTCGGCCATCGGTGTGACCCGCTTTGTCGAGAGTGGGCCGAGCCCCTCCTTCCGCCGGATCATCTCACTCAAGGCGGGGGAGGAGGTCATCGAGTATGCGCTCTTCTGGCGCTACGACATCCAACACCTCTATGACCTTGAGCATATCTGGGTGACCCTCACCGAGGGGGTGCCCACCAATATAGAAGCCTCCTTCCACGGCAAGTTCCTCAACGCCTCACGGCTGGCAACGCGCACAGATGACGGACGCTTCATCATCTACTGCCAACCGGGCAAGCACGCCTTCCTCCCCGACCCCTCCCTCTTCGCCCTGCTCCCGGACAGTGAATACTGCTGCAACCGGGACGCAGGGGAGGCGGGGCTCTTGGTCACCGGGCCGTTTGAAGGCCTCCTGCATACCGACGAGCAGATCAACGAGCGGGTGAAGGCCCACATCAAAGAGCGGTGGGCCTTCTCACCGAGTTGGCAGTGGCGGGTGATGAAGACCTCCACGGTCCCACAGATGGGGTGGGACGCGCTCAAAGTCCATGTCGTTCAAACCATCGAAGCGGAGCTCTCCCTCATCCCTTGAGTGAGAAGCGCACCATGTTCCAGGAGAGCGGGGCCAAGGTGAGCCCGTCAAGGCCGCGCGTCTTGGGGGCGATCCGGTCAGGATGCTCCTTCGTGTTGGTCGCCTTCATGTCGTCGCTCTCCAAAACGATGTGTTCGATGACCTGCGCATCCCAGTCACTGAGATCCACGGTCAGGGAGATCTCCTCATCCGGGTGTCGGTTGACGGCGAAGAGGACGAGCTCCTGCTCCGCTTTGTGGTGGACAGCGAGGGCATCGACCCACTCCACCTCCCCATAGGTGGGGTTCTCATACGTCCCCACCTCGAGGCGGATGTCCAGGACCTCACCCCTGCCATACCGTGACGCATAGTAGAACGGCCAGAAGATCGTCTGCCTCCAGGCCGGTCCCCCGTCCTCCGTCATGATGGGGGCGATGGTGTTGACCAGCTGCGCCAGGCAGGCGATCTTCACCCGGTTACAGTGGCGCAGCAGGCTGTTGAGCAGGCAGCCGACCACCAGAGCGTCCTCGAAGGTATAGACATCCTCCAACAGGTGGGGACCGACGGTCCACGGCTCCAGCCTCTTGTCCTGCTCGTTGGAGTGGAACCAGACGTTCCACTCATCAAAGCAGAGGTACATTGTCTTATTCGACCGCTTCTTCGCCTTGACGTAGTCACAGACGTTGATGACGGTATCGATGAAGGCGTCCATGCGCTTGCTCGATGCGAGGAAGGTGGCCAGGTCATCCTCATCGTTTCGAAAGTACATGTGCAGCGAGAGGTAGTCGACCACCTCATAGGTGTGGTCGAGGACCGTCTCCTCCCACTCGGGGAAGGTCACCATGTCGCTGCTGGAGCTGCCGCAGGCGATGACCTCGAGCTCCGGGTCGAAGAGCTTGAGCGCCTTGGCCACCTCCGAGGCGAGCCTGCCGTATTCGTGGGCGGTCTTGTGGCCGACCTGCCACGGGCCGTCCATCTCGTTGCCGAGGCCCCACATCTTGATGCCATACGGCTCATCAGCACCGTTTTTCCTGCGCAGGTCACTCAGTGTCGACCCGCCGGGATGGTTGCAGTACTCGACCAGATTGCGTGCTTCGGCGAGCCCACGGGTGCCGAGGTTGACCACCATCATCGCCTCACTTTCGACCTTCCGTGTCCAGCGCATGAACTCATCGAGGCCGAACTGGTTGGGGTCGGTGGCCCTCCACGCCAAGTCCAGGCGGGTGGGGCGCTCCTCCTTGGGACCAATGGAGTCCTCCCAGTTGAAGTTGGAGACGTAGTTGCCGCCGGGGAAGCGGACCACCGGCACATCGAGCTCACGCACCAGAGCGATGACATCGCCCCGCATCCCCTCCTCATCGGCGCTCGCATGAGTCGGCTCATAGACCCCTCCGTACACGGCGCGTCCGAACTGCTCCAAGAATGAGCCGAAGATCCTCTTGTCCACCGATCCAATGACGAAATGTCGTCCTCCACGAATAATACACTTCATGCGCTGCTCCTTGATTACCCATGATAGCACAAGAATAGACCATCCAAGAGCAAAGAACATTGCATCCTTCGAGATGTTGGCCACTTCTCCTCTCATTTCTTTGGATGAAGAGGGGGCGCTGCTCGGCAGATCGCCGATGGTGTTCGTTGAAACTGAGAGCATGCGATGGCGGCACGGGCGGACGTGCAACAGTATATAGGATGCTCCCAGACCCAGGCGGGCTTGATCATCCGTGCGCTGGTCGAGCAGGGCATCGTACGCGCCGGAGGGACGGGGAAGAACATCCGATACCTGGCAGGAAGCAAAGAAACAGAGGCCAGTGAATTCCCACTCACTGGTCTCTGGAAGTGCAATGGTGTCTGTCCGGCGCTCCCTCGAGGTCGTAGTACCCGGCCATCATGGTGACGATCGTGCAGATCCCCTCTTCCTCGACGGTGTCGTTGAAGAGAGGACGTGGTCCTCGCCATCGATGGCGCAGAGGGATGTGGTGATGCCAAGGATCAAGATGGGTCTCTGTCGGTTCTGCATATCAGGAGTTCTCTTTAATGCTTAGCACGATTATACTGTGCGCAATATAAGAAAAATTGTCAAGTATTTTTTGTGAGTAAATGCGCAGAAATAATCATGGAAACGGTCACCTGGTATAGGTATTCGGTTTCAGATCACCGGACCTATGCCATGAAAATACCCCGGCGACAGCAAATTCCTTCTGCTTTTCAAACGAATATCTACCACGTCGACAGTGTGACAGAGGCGTTGGATGTGAACGGTTTTGCGCCCGGCTATAAAAAAGGCCTGCCGGTTGGCAGGCCTTGTGTGCGAAGGTGATGGTCAACTGAGACCGAGCAGCTCGTTGATCTGCTCCTTAGCCTGGGTGAGGATCTGGGTGTACTGGTCATCGAGCTTTGAGAGCTGTTGGTCGAGGATCTTCATGAACTCGGCGTCCTGTTCAGGGCGGAGGGTGAAATTCGGTCCATACTGGGCCCGCAGCTGTG
>Ga0208694_1000703_pt1 | contig 47198 bp, 33 predicted proteins | sample AD_UKC078_MetaG_FD_184442 | JGI IMG/M metagenome (GOLD analysis project Ga0208694, IMG submission 184442) | Active sludge microbial communities of municipal wastewater-treating anaerobic digesters from USA - AD_UKC078_MetaG (SPAdes) (version 2) | ecosystem: Engineered > Bioreactor > Anaerobic >...
CGATCGCTCTGCTTGCATCACATTATTGAGGATAACCCGGACCAGCTCAGGGATCACCTCAAGTCCATTTTGTGCCAGTTCTTCAATCATGCTTGTTGATAGGTTATAATTTTCTTGGTGAGTCATTTAGTTCTCCTTTTCAGATTTGGTGATCTATTTAGGATACTTCTGACTCACTACTTTTTTAAGGTTCTAGATTTTACAGAAAGAATGTTACACTAACTGGAACCCGGGGGCAACCCCAAGCTTCGTGGCTTTTTGATAACAAAATATTAGATAATGGAAACGGACAGTAATACTAGGTTTCTATCTAAGCGCTGAATATTACAGTGTATATGTAAAGACATAACCAATGTGAAACTACTTTTTCTAAATAAAATTTGCTAGTTGTCTCAAAGTAAAACTAGAGCAAGGCTTATTGTGATTCCGACCCAAAGCATGTGTTTGATAAACAATTTATTCAGTCAGTGGTTTGCTTTTTTTGGTATTCGGAATAATCCGGATTCAGCGATCGACATATTCGGAACAAGCAATTGACAATATAACAGCATAGATGATTGAGACAGTGATGAAATAAAATCAATCATTTTCCAACAAATATTATTATAAATATTGTTATCAAAAGAATCAGATTTAAGAATGAAGATAGGAATATTCCGATTAATATCCACAACAATTTATTGATATGGGCATTTTGGAGTAAGTTGTTAATTTTTAATATAGTTGAATGATTTTCATTACTCTTAGATTCAATACTACCTATTGATTTCGCAATATTTCCGTTGGATTCTTCAAATCTTTCCATTAGACTTTTATGAGAATCATCCAGATTGTCTATATAAACACGAGTTCTCTGTTGTAAATCCCGCAGTAGTGTCATCAACTCATTTGAGTTTTCGATATTAGTTTTAAAACTTGAAATTTGGTTTAGAAGCTCGTCAATTTGATTTTCCATTTTTCCTCACAAAATAATTGTTGCAGCATGCAGAGAGAATAGCATAATAAACAACATCCTGGTCAACTTTGTTGTAAATAGTATTTATCACTTCAACAAGTTTCATCCTTTTGCATAATAAATTTACAATTAAGACTTTTTCATAAGAATTACAATCATTGTATACCCAGTCAATAACGCTAATCATTTCTTGAAACTCAATGAAAGAAAGATTTTCTACGATTCTTTCAAATCGATCTATGTTAACTTGATTATGGGCTTTCACCTCAAATAAAAATAGCAACAAGTCTAGTTTTGGTGAATATTCGTTTTCATTGCTCTTTCTAATATCTTCTATTTTCTTGTTTTCTACACCTTGGTTAATAAGCCGAAAAATATCACCTATGGATAATGTTTTGTATTTTGACGAGTCATTCTTAATATCAAACAATGAAAGGGAAAAATACTCTTTGAGGGCACTTGATATATGTTCATCAGTAGAATTCTTAAAAATCTCTAGGAAATCGTACATTTCCATGAATTGTTCACGATGATGATATAGGAATTGATTGTAATGCCACGAAATGTAATTCTCAATAACCTCTTCGACCGAATTTGATGTATTAATTTTGTTTATCACTGCTTTATAATCACCCATCGACCACAAATATTCTTTTGTTTTTTGTTTTATATTCCACAGTTTTCTTTCATCATTAACCTCTAACAAAAATTCTACATAGCCCTCGGATTTATTATGGTTTACAATATACCAATTATAGAGATATCCAACTCGATATAAAACATATAAATAACGCATATATTGATTCAGACATTCATCGTACGTTTTATTTTTATCAATGATTAATTTAATGTACCTTTTTACATTAGTCTCATCATCTTTCTGTTGTTGATGTATTTCTGAAAATATTGAAAGAGTGTTCTCTAGGTACTCCTTTTGGGTCTCAACATCTCCAATAATTTTAGAAAAAGCACTAATAAGATCTAAATTGCTATCGGAATGTTTTACAAATGAAATTATTTCATTTGTGGGAGTATTTCTACGCAATAAATTCTCCAATTCAGGAGATAAAGAGGCCCTGGTTCTAAAAATGACTTTAGACATTGCTTTAGAACCATCACGACCAGCTCTACCGACTTCTTGAATAAATTGGCTTTTTGATATTGGCGTTCCAAAATGAATAGTATTTGTCACACCTGGCAAATTGATACCAATTCCAACTTCAGAATCTCCTAGTAATACTTTGTAGCGATTACTCGCAAAATCTTGATAAGAGTCACGATTTGCAGAAGAAAATACTTCAACCTGGTGTTTCAATTCTTCCCGTAGATTATCTCTGATTAATTTTGACCACATGATATCTTTTGTAAAAACAAGCAATTGGTGGTTATTCTTAAGAACATCAGTATTAACAAAATCATTTATTTCTCTGTCGATCCCTGTCATACACTCTTCATTAGATTGATATTCTAGAAACGAAAAATGATGTTCTTTTTTTAATTCGATTGGGACAATAATGTCCTTACCGTCATTGTTGAGGTTAAGCTGGCTTACCAAATCTTTTACCACTGTATAATTCGCAGTTGCTGTAAATCCTATTGATCTGGTTCTATCTACGAAATTTCGTAAATTATAGGAAATCATCAAGTATTCTGGTCTAAAATCGTGGCTCCAATTTGAGATACAATGAACTTCATCCAAAATAAAATTTGATAACTGATGATTGTTATTTAGTTGAATAACTTTATTTATTAAATTCGAAGAAATAAAAGTTAAGGGTGTAAGAAAAATAAATTTATTCTTGGGATCAAAGTCTGAATGATCGCTAAATTCTTCTAGAATTTGAATATCATCTATTTCATGTTTGTTTTTTAAAATATGAACTTGATCCCTAATAAGCAATTTAGTTGGAGCCAGGACCATGGTTGGATTAGGCTGTAACAGTGAAAGAAAATAATAAATAATTGATTTTCCTGACCCAGTGGGCATGATACAAATTTTGTGTTTATCACTGTTTAATATGTCTCTAATAGCTTCGAATTGTCCTGGTAAAAATTCTTTTAGCTTAAATGCTTCCTGTAATATGAAAGTAAAATATTTTTTATCTTCTGTCGTTATGTTATAATCAATATTTTCTTCAAACCACATCATTCGAGAATTTGCAAGCCGCTTTTTAGAATCAATTATTTTAATTTCTTTTGTACTATTGACGCCGCCTATTCCTATAGAATCCCGTTTTCCAAAATCAGCGGATAAGTCCTGAGGGTCAGTTTTTGCTAAAGCACTGAATAATTTTATATATCTATTAATATTGTCTAAAGCAAATATGAACTCCTTTTCTTTCCAACCAGATAATGTTACATTAATATGATTGCTCTTATTGAAATAGTTGCCACGTACCAGAACAAGAATAAGAATCATTAGCCGATATATTCTGCGGAAATCAAATTTCTGATTGGCTTCTTTTTGCAAAACATTGAAAACTCTATTATCTATTAAATATGTACAGCGTTGAAGGTAACTGAATAAAAGTGCATATATGCTTGCTAATTTGTGTTCGCAAGCATTACCTAAATCTATACCCGTAAAAAAGAAACCTAAATCTTGATGACCTACTCCACAAGGAAAATACAAATAGTCTTCATTAATATTAGAAATATTAGAAGCTTGGGTTTCTATCTTGAAAATTGATACATCCCTTGTGGTTATTTCTGTATTATTTGGATCTTTACCTTCCACTACCCTGGGTAATTCGATTCCTCGCAGGCAATTTACCCAAAATTCTACCCCTTTTCGTGCCTCATCAAGTTTTGTTCCAAATTGAGCTTCAAGGTTTTTTGCAATTCTATTAATAAAATAGTCATCAATTTGAACAGCGTCGATTATTTCTTGGTGTACATCTAAGTCAAAATATAGAGTTGTTAATATATTTACATTTTCAGTTTTTCTAGGCAAGAGATCATTAAGAAGGGACCTTAGCCTTTGTTTGTCCAATAAATAGTCGGGTTTACCTTTTATTTGGTTTCTAACCTGGCTAACAGTATCAGACATTTCCACCTTCCGGATTTATAACATTATCATTTACTGCTAATGCAAGGGTTATATCATCTCCACTACCCTTCTCTGAAGTTGTTCTCAAGATGTTGTGTATTTTCTCTTGTACATTTTCGAAACCTTTTTCTTTAATCCATCTTAAATAATCAATCCCCACCTGATAAAATGCCTGATTGTTTGCATAGCTATTTGCTAACCCATCGGTTGAAAGCAAAAAAAGAATAGGGGAATTGTTTTCTCGTGGTTGAACGATGTTAGTCGCAAACTTTGTCCACGCTTCTGTTTGTGAAAGACAATAAGTCTCAACTCCTAATTGTCTATCCGGTTCAATAACATTTTCGACGCTTTCATCATCATAAACAGAAATAATGTTACCGTCACCAATTTGAATAGCAAAATAAAAATCTTTTGTTAAAACAATTCCTAATAGTGTTGTGGCATACAATTCATATATTTCTTTTCCTGGATTAGGATCACCTGTATTAATTTCGTTGACATAGTGCTGTTTAACTCGCTCTTTCCAGCAAGCTTCCATATTTTTTGGTAGTTCATCATGGCGGAATTTGCCTAAGGCAGTAAAAAATTCTGCGTTATGACATGCAGTATTTTTATAGATCTCAGAGATCATATCCGAGAGAACTTTAACGGCAATCCTTGATCCATATTTACTATATTTACACCTATTACTCCCTAACCCATCCGCAACTGCAACAATTATTACGTTATCTAAATAGGTGATTTTCCATGCATCCTGGTTTGGAATATCATTCAAACGGTGAATTGCCCCTTTCGCCTTAGTGGCAAATACACGATATCCACTTCCCTTTTGTATTACCATATCTCCCCATCATCCGATGACTTAGGTATGGTATTGAGGTCGATAATGATTGGATCCTCTCCTGAAACTTTGCTAGCCGGAGAAGAAACCTGCTTTGCGAGGGTAGATGCCCATTTTATCATGTTCACTAAATCAGCAGAATTCTTGGCATTTAAAACCAATTCTCTATTTCCTGTAAATTCTTCTAACATATCTAGAATCGCATCATTTCCAATTGATATTGCTACTTTTACAGCTTTTTTACCCCAAGGTAATTCTTTTAACCTCTTTAATCCGGGTGTGTAAACATCTGTTGGTTGACCATCAGATAAGAGGACTAAGACAGGGGGTAACGCTCTTTCTGGCATTGGAGGCATAGTTAATTGGTCGGCTAAAAGATTAAACGCTTTTCCCATTTCTGTTAATCCATCCGCTTCAAGATCTTCCCATTCGTAATCTTCGACGTTAATCGGTTTATTTGTTAACCATGTTGCACCAGTAGAAAATTTTAAAGCCCTGATCAATAGCTGAGCATTAGGATTAGCTTTGGCTGCTTCTCTCATAGAAGGAATTACATCTCTGATTGCGTAATTCAGACTCGCTATCTTTTCACCAAACATTGATCCCGAACAATCAGCAATCCAAAAAAAATGTAGTGGTCGATTGGATAATTCTCCGCCAGGTAATTTGGCCATAATAATCTCCTTTTTAATATATCTTAGCTTTGTTAATGCCGAAATTGATAATCGAGCCTTTAATTAATGGGAAGTATTTCCCAGGGTCTACCAGTATTGATTGACCACCAGGCTTGATAAAAGTCCAAATTTCAGAAGATAGATTCTTAATTCCCCATTGATTAGGATTGTTTGGGTTTTGAACCACTTTTCCAATAATATTATCAATATTGAAGTCATTGTTGGCGTGGTGTTGCGTAATGTTAGTCTCTTTGGATAAAACAATTAAATCATTGTTAATAAGAAGTATGGATGGGCTTGGAATGATTCTTTGACAATTCCAGCAAGTGCACCCCACCCCGATTTTTATTAATTTTTGGTCATAGAAATTTTCTACACCACACTTTTCGTTATTGCAATAAATTATACTGTTCAATAGTTTTAAACAAGTAGATTGCCATTGTCCTTCAGTGCTCCGCTTTTGGGGATTATGCAAACCTTCAGTGAAGGCATGTGTGAAGATGTCTTTAAAAAACTGAGGATATAGTTCCCAGAAATCAATGGCATTCTGCTGGTAACCTGGAACAGGCCGATTAGATTTATTATTTGGGTCCCAAATAAAAACAGGGTTTGTCCCATAAATTTCTTTCATAGCATGTGGGTCAAGGCAATGGATTTTATCCTCTAATTTCCCTTCAAAAGGATGATGAATATTAAATAGATAGAATAACAGAATTGCCAAAGAAAAGAGGTCAGTATTGGTCGATGGTTTGTCTTTTCCAAGAACAATTTCTGGAGCCATAAATCTTGGTGTTCCACCTATATTGCCCAGGTCAGAATTGTTAGGCACAGCATTGTCATTGTCACAAATAAGTACTTTTCCGTTGTTAAAATTTATAAATAAATTGCCCCAAGAAATATCTCGGTAACACCACCCATTTGAGTGAAGTTCTCGAAATCCTTTGGCAATATTGAATCCAATAAGGCATAATATCCTAAAAGATGGTTCAACCCTCCTTTTTAATAATTCAAACATATTTAAATATTCTGGCGGTCGAAGATCCATTATGTATCCGAAATCTTTTCCATCTTTAATCAAATCTTTAGGCCATAAAAAACTTGAGTCAGGTGCACCCTTGGTGATCAAATCCTCTAAAATTTCATATTGCTGACTGGTTGCTACATGGGGTAAGTACCATTTAAGTGCATATTTTTCTTTACCTGAGGTAACCTCATAAACCTCCCCCTGGCCTCCACTTCCTAAAAATTTCTTAACCTTGTACTTTTTATTTATTTCTGAAGTAAATTCATGACCTACTTTTAAACTTCCAGCCACAACCTGCCTCCATCAATTTAGGTTTATTTACATTTATTTCACTTCACCCTAAAACAAGTATAAATCATTAATTGATTTTCTTTACTCTTTCTATTTCGATTCTAATATCTTCAATTTTCAATATATGGTCATCTTTTTTATTTAAAAGGTTTCTTATTTCAAGCTTGCATTTTCTAATTATTTCATCGATAAATGCAATATCTTGTTTAACCAAATTTCTCTTTTTTTTCTATATCTGTTATTCTCGCCCCTAGTTCAGCTAATAGCGATTTTAATTCTCTCGGGCTTTTGTTTTTTCTACTCTCTTCAATTTCGCTATGACAATCTCTTATTTCATGATCAAATTGGATAACATATTTTTCTTTTTCTAACCTTTCTCGATTTAAATCATCAATCTTCATTGATATAGCTTTTACCTCTATACTTATTTGTTGGATTTCTTGAATAAGAAACTCTACATTATTTTCCATTTTGCCTAACAAAATAGATCTTATATCCACAATGAAATTCCTTTAACATCAGTTATCATTATTTAGGATTAAATCAATTTTAATTTTTAATTTCAGCAGTTCTTATAAATGTGAGCATTTTTTTAATATCCTTGTTAATTATATCGATTTTATTTGACAAAATTTTTATAATTTTTTGTTTTTCTTCTTTTTCTTTCTCGATTTCAGAAATCTTATTAATGAGGCTTACAATTTTTCGAGATAGGTTATCAATTTCCGAAACTTTTAATTCTATTGATTCTTCGGTTAGTATAATGCTTGTCAACAATTCTTGCTTTTCCTCATAGAATACCGATAGTTTCTCCAATCCAGATTTTAACTCTCTCGGGCTATTAATTGAACAATTCTCAACATTTTTTATGTAGGCACTAAGTGCTATTAAGCTTCCTTGATATCCTTCGAGTTCCTCAATCGTCAGCATTTTTTCCATTGATTTGTTGGATATCAGTTCCTCAGTCGAAGAAATCTCCATCTGAATGTCAATAATCCAATTATCAAATCTACTGATAATCTCATTGTTCTTCGCTATTTTCTTTTTAATTTCGACAACTTCTAATTCTAAATAGTTAATTTGATGTTCTGGATAATAAAATCTATGTTGTTTATATTCTTTGAAATAGAGCGAGTTTATGATTGAAGAAGGCTCACTGAAAAACCATTTATCAAAATCCCGGCAAGAAAAATTCCCTGTTTTTTTTGTCTTATCGGATTCTTTATAAATACCATCAGGATACTTTATATAAACAATAACCTGATCGTCATTGATTTCAATTACTCTAACCGGTCCAAAATACCAATGGTAATATTGTCCACCTTTTTCTATTGTCATACTTGTCATGTTTTTATAACTTATCCCTATTAATCTATTTCATTTAGGCGGAATTATCTCTCAGGATGATGCTCATTCTGGTTGTATCCCATATATTTACGAAGTGAAATGTTAGCTGAAATAATTATACTACAAGTGGACAACTAGTATCGGATTCTTTGCGCGATTTTCTCCAATATTTTTGTGTCGCATCAAACTAATTCTTCTGAGTTCATAATACTTTCCTCATGCGCTCCATCTTTTAACACCACAACAACCCCTGCCAGATCTGGGGGATCGCCGGTGGGCGACCACCTAATGGACCTGCTGCGCGGTGATGGTCCCTACCTCACCTGGTGGTGAGAAGCTAAGAAAAAAGAGGAGTTCTTTCTGAGATACAAAATTTTGATCGTTTAGGTTCAATCCAACTTTCCTCATCTCATTTCTCATCTTATGGGCCCTGCCGCTTATCTCCCTATCCTTCGCCCTGCTAACAGGATGTGCTAAAATTAGACCTGTATGCCGTTGAACGATCATCTTCAATCCATTCTCGACACGCTGCCCGATAAGCCCGGCTGCTACCTGATGAAGAATGCGCAGGGGCGCATCATCTACGTGGGCAAGGCGATCAATTTGCGCGCGCGGGTGCGCTCCTACTTCCATGCCGGCGCCCATGAACACCCCAAAACCCAAAAACTGGTGAGCGAGATCGCCGACATCGAGTGGATCGTGGTCGGCTCTGAGCTGGAAGCGCTGATTTTGGAGATGAACCTGATCAAGCGTCACCGCCCGCGATACAACGTGCGCCTGAAGGACGACAAACGCTTCCCCTACATCAAGGTGCACTGGGCGGACCCCTTCCCCAAGATCACCGTCACCCGCCAGATGGTCATCGATGGCTCGCGCTATTTCGGTCCCTACACCAGTGTGTGGGCGGTGCATCAGACCCTTGACCTGTTGCGCAAGATCTTCCCCTATCTGACCTGCAATCGCGAAATCACAGGCAAAGATACGCGCGCCTGTTTGTATTACGACATCAAACTGTGTTCAGCGCCCTGCATTGGCGCCATCAACCAGGAGGATTACCGCCAGTTGATCGACGACCTGTGCCAGTTCCTCGACGGGCGCACCGAGACGGTCGTCCAGCGCCTGAATCAAGCCATGGCTGTTGCGTCCGAGAATCTCCAGTATGAAAAGGCTGCCACCATCCGCGATCAACTGCAAGCCATCGACCGGGTGGTGGAGCGCCAGAAGGTCGTCAGCAGCGAACAAACCGATTCGGATGTGATCGCCATGGCGCGCGCTGACGGCGAAGCCTGCGTGCAGGTGTTCTTTATCCGCAGTGGAAAACTGATCGGCAGGGAATATTTCATCCTGGAAGGCACCGAGGAAGAAGCCGACCAGGAGGTTTTGGCTGAATTCGTGAAGCAGTTTTACGCCCAAGCTGCCTTCGTGCCGAACACCGTACTGTTACCGGAGGAGCTGGCAGAAGCCAAGATTATCAGCCAGTGGCTTAAGGAGCGTAAATCCGGGCAAAAGGTCGAGATCAGCGTCCCGCACCAGGATGTGAACCGAGAACTGGTGGAGATGGCAGCCGAAAACGCCGTTGAGACCCTCAACGCCCTGCGCACCCGCTGGGAGGCTGATAAGAATCGCCAGACCGTGGCGCTGACCGAAATCCAGGAGGCGCTGAACCTTTCGGAGCCGCCCAACCGGATTGAATGCTACGACATCTCGACCACGCAGGGGGTAGCCAGCGTGGGCAGCATGGTGGTCTTCGAGCAGGGCACGCCCAACAAGAAGCTCTACCGACGCTTCAATATCAAATCGGTGCTGGGGCAGGATGACTTCGCCAGCATGGAGGAGGTGCTCACCCGCCGTTTTCGGCGCTGGAGAGCCGCTTACGAAGCAGAGAAGGACGTAGGGAAAAAGCCCGATCCTGCGTTCGCCATCCTTCCTGACCTGCTGCTGGTCGACGGGGGCAAGGGGCAGTTGAGCCGGGCGGTCGCCGTGCTGGAAAGCTATAACCTGCTGGATCGGGTGCCAATAGCCGCGCTGGCCGAAAAAGAGGATGAACTGTACATTCCCGGGCAGCACGCGTCAATCACCCTCGAACGGCACTCACAGGGACTGTACCTGCTGCAGCGCATCCGCGACGAGGCGCACCGCTTTGCCATCACCGCCCACCGCAAACGGCGCGGTCAGCAGGGGCTGGCATCCCGCCTGGACGTGATTCCTGGCATTGGACCCGCCCGCCGAAAAGCGCTGCTGAACGCCTTCGGTTCGATTGAGGGCATTAAACAGGCGCCAGCCGAAAAAATTGCCGAGATCAAAGGCATCACCATGGAATTAGCGCAAAATATCAAACTTCAACTGGAATAAGGAGGGATCTTGAGCAAAAAAGCAGAGAAAAAACCAAAATCCTACCGCGTCTACCAGATTGTGATGGCGGTGATCGCCATCATCATGATCCTCTCGTTGATTGCCGCGGCCATTCGCTGGTAAGGTCGCTACGATGCCCGGTTTAGGCTGGCTGGATGTCAGCGACCTTGATTTCAATGCGCTGCTTCTCTTGGAGCCGTTACACGTGGTTTACCTGTCTGAGCGCCAACCGGATGCGGTTATGGGAACCGCGCTGGCTGCCCATCCCGCGGTAAGCTGGTACTTGGCGCAAGTCTACCCGCCCATTCAAGCTTACCTTGATCGCTGCCTGGCGCTGGCTAACCGACATCCCACACCGGAAGAACTGCGTCGGGCGGAGCTGGCTGTGCTGGACACGATGCAGGACTGGCTGATCTATATCCTCGACCCTGCAGGGTATGATCAGCTCCCATTCCTGGGCTGGGATGACGATTCGCTGTTGACTATGATAGATTTCGGCGACCGGGTTGTTCTCGACGTCGGCGCGGGCAGCGGGCGGTTGACCTTTACCGTCGCCCCTTATGCGCGTGCGGTCTACGCCGTAGAACCGGTGGCTCGTTTACGTTGTTATTTATGGGAAAAACGAACCCGACTGGGCTTTGATAACGTTTACCCGATCGATGGCTTGATCACGCGCATTCCTTTTGAGGATAATTTCGCTGATATCCTGATGGCTGGGCACGTCTTCGGCGAGGATTTCGAAGCTGAATACGCGGAAATGTGGCGCGTGGTGCGCCCGGGTGGCACGATTTTGCTGCATCCAGGCACGAATGCCAGCTCTGAAAATGAAGCCCACAAATTTCTTCTGTCCAAAGGGATCGCTTTCGATCTTTTTGAAGAGCCCGGTGACGGACTCAAACGTAAATACTGGCTGAGAGTTGATTAATTATCGCAAACAAAGGAGAAATGCTATGACTGAAAACAAGGGTTACGCGTTTGTCGAATCCACCAAATACCCCTACATCAGCGAATCCGCTCAAAGGCGGGGATTGCCGCAACCGCCCTTTGAATTGCCTCTTGAACCGGGCGCTCACCTGATCGACCTGCCCGGTCCCGCCGAGATCGACCTGGGCGAATTTGACCTGCGCACAGCCATCGAGCAGCGTGTGACCCGGCGTCATTACACGGAAGACCCGCTCTCGCTGGAGGAGTTGTCGTACCTTCTATGGCTGACCCAGGGCAATAAAACCATCAACGAGCAACGCGCCGTTCCCCTGAAAACCGTCCCCTCTGCCGGATGCCGCCATCCCTTTGAGACCTATCTTTCAGTCAATAAAGTTACCGGGCTGGAGGCGGGTCTGTATCGCTTCGTGGCCAGCACCCATCAACTGGTCGCCCTGCGCACCGATGCGGATTTCAACACCCAACTGGCAGAGGTCTGCTTAAGCCAACGCCACGTGACCACCAGCGCGGTGACTTTTATCTGGGCTGCGGTTCCCTATCGCACCGTGTGGCGCTACTCCGAGCGCAGCTATCGCTATCTCTATCTGGATGCCGGGCACGTGTGCCAGAACCTGTACCTGGCTGCCGAGTCAATCCACTGCGGGGTGTGCGCCATCGGCGCCTTTGATGATGACGGCGTCGATGCGCTGCTGGGCTTCACACCGCCGGAAAGCTTTGTCATCTACCTTGCCAGCCTGGGGAGGGTGGTCTGACCTCGTTGACCCACCCCATTGACACGTGTGTGTTGATCTCTGCCAGCGAAGAATGGCGGGCTTTTCTCCCCCATTTTCCGCAGACACGGATTGAATCCACGCCCTATGGCGATTGTTTCAAAATGGCCGTCGACGGGTACCCGGTGGTTTTCTTGCATGGCGGTTGGGGCAAGGTGGCTGCTGCCGGGTCGACACAGTACGCCATTCTGCGCTGGAGCCCGGCTCGGATCGTCAATATCGGCACCTGTGGTGGATTCCATGGTCAGGTCGAGCGTGGCCAGGTGATCCTGGCTGCCAAAACCATCATCTACGACATCATCGAACAAATGGGTGACCTCGATGACGCCATCCGCCACTACACCGTTGATTTCGACCTGACCTGGCTGCCGAGCCCGACGCCTCAACCGGTGACGACGGGAACCATTGTCTCTGCCGATCGAGATATCGTCTCCGCAGATATCCCCAACTTGATCCGGCGTTACAACGCAGCCGTCGCCGATTGGGAATCCGGTCCAATCGCCTGGATTGCCCGGCGCAACCAGGTCCCCTGCCTGATTCTGCGCGCCGTCTCGGACCTGGTGAGCGAATCCGGTGGCGAAGCCTATCAGGGCGACGGTTTTTTCCAGGAGCAATGTAAGCCGCTCATGGCAGAATTTGTGCGCCACCTTCCAGCCTGGCTGAAGGCGTTCCGCCAATAAGCGCGTCAAACAAAAACCTTAGCCCATTCGCACAGGGGGCACACTCGCTCACAAGGCTGTCAGGGAAGCCGGAAGCCGCTGTTTGGGGGTATGGGGTAAAATTTAGGTAGATTAAACGATCAATGCGCATTTTATTAACATGAAGGAGTATAAAAATGAAAGAATTTACATTAGATGAAGCGCTTGCCGTTGCACAAACCCTGGGGATTGACTTCAGCAAAGCGGGGTTCACGCCAGAAGAATTTTTAGAAGGGATGAACATCGAGCTCGAGCATGGTCTGGTCGATCCGGATACCAATGTGACGAATGACGACCCGCTGGTAACAGGGAAGATTGCCATGGCGCATTTGAATGAATTCCCCGAATATTACCATCCGGATGTCGGCCTGGAAGCCTGGGAACATGCTGTTGAAGCGTACAAGGGCGATCTCAAGGGTAAGAAAATTCAAATCGTGTGAGGATTTTAAATAAAAGGCAAAGTTGAACCATTTCTTTGCCTTTTATTGATCGATATTTCATCTACCGCAAGAAAAGCGTCGCAGCTCATGCTTAACTTTGGTGCTGTGAGCCTTTTGCGTCATTGATTAACTTATCACGCGCAGGAACCTGCCCACACCGGGCAGGTTTTCCTCTTAAACGGTAAAAATTGTCTCAATTCCCCAAGCGTGCCCGTTCTTCTGCCACAATGCTTTCGTCGAGCTTTTTAAACAGCGGTGCAGGTTGCTTGAAAGCCTTCCCGGGAACCAACTCGATCGGCTGCCACAGGTCTTCTCCCGTGGCAGAAAGCGATTCACCCGGCTCATACAGCAGCACCGTGTGGGTGCCCAGGTCATCTTCAATTTCGCGAGTCACCAGCTGCCCAAATATCGGCTGCTCATGTCCCAGGTAAGCATGCAATTTCTCGCAGGTGTGGGGTAAAAACGGGGCGAAGATGATCTTCAACCAATCAATCGCCTGCATCGCCGTGTAAATCGACTTAGCCGCTGCGTCCTTATCCGTTTTAATTTCAAACCAGGGTCCGGTACTGTCCAGGTACTTATTCACCTCTCCAGCCAGGCGCATCGCTTCCAAAAGCGCCGCCCGCAGCTTGACCGCCTCTAAATATCGTTCCATGGTTTTAAAGCCGGCACGAATGGTCTGCAAGAGTTCCAGGTCGCCTTCCCGCAGCGCATGCGGAATCGGAACAGTGCCATCCCAGTGTTTGAAGGCAAACGACAGCACCCGGTTAACAAGGTTGCCCCAGGTGGCCACCAGTTCATTATTATTGCGCTGGTAGAATTCCTCCCAATCCCAATCGGAATCGCGAGTTTCTGGCATGTTCACAGTTAAAATATAGCGCAGCGGATCCGGGTCATAACGTTCAAGGAAATCCAGCCCCCATACTGCCCAATTGTGGCTGCCGGAAAGTTTTTTCCCTTCCAGGTTCATGAACTCATTCGCGGGCACATCATAGGGCAGCACCAGCGGTTGAGGGTCAGTTGCGCCCATCTTCTCGTCGAAGGAGTCACCCACACCAATCAGCTCAGCCGGCCAGATGATGGCATGGAAGGGGATGTTATCCTTCCCGATGCAATAAAAAGCACGCGATTTTTGGTTTGTCCACCAGTGATGCCAGGCCTCAGGGTCATCATGCAGCTGGCTCCACTCCACCACACTCGAAAGATAGCCAATCACCGCTTCAAACCAAACGTACATGCACTTACCTTCCCAGCCTTCAACCGGCACAGGCACGCCCCAGTAAAGATCACGGGTAATCGGTCGACCGCGCAATCCACTCGTTTCAATTTGCCCCAGGGATTGGCGGATCACATTCGGACGCCAGTAGGATTGCCGTTCACGCAAAAACTCGGTTACCGGCTCTTCCAGTTTTTCCAGATCAAGATAAAAATGGGTTGTCTCACGCAATTCAGGGGTCGATCCGTCAATCCTGGACTTTGGATCAATGAGCTTTTCAGCTTCCAAAAGGTGACCGCAATGATCACACTGATCTGAACGAGCGCCGGTCTTTCCACAAAAATAGCAGGTGCCCTCCACATAGCGATCGGGCAAAAACCGTTCTTGTGCTGGAGAATACCACTGTTTCGATTCCTCCGTGTACAGGTAGCCGTTTTCTTTCAGCGATAAAAACAGCTTGTTGGCAACATCAAAATGAGTGCGGGTATGGGTACTGGTGAAAATATCGTAGGTCAACCCCAGCTTTTGAAACAATTCAATAAACCCGGCGTGATAGCGCTTGTAGACTTCCTCGGGCGTGGAATTATCTTCGTCAGCGCGCACGGTGACCGGTGTTCCATGTGAATCGGAACCTGAAACCATCAACACATCCCGCCCGCGCAGACGGTGGTAACGGGCGAGGATATCTGCAGGTAAATACGAGCCGGTGATGTTTCCGACATGAATTTCAGCGCTGGCATAGGGCCAGGCGACAGCCACTAATACAGGTTGTGTCATTTTTTACCTCATTTCATGGTTTGATTCCGCTGTTAGCAATAAAAAAGCTGGCCTCAGCCAGCCGCTCTCCGGAGGTGACGTGACACCTCGTGTTATGCTCCTGGCAAGCATAACATCGGAGACCAAAACATGTACATGATGAAGAATTGGTTAATCATCGTAGAAGAATTATACAAGATTATAAAAAATCTTTCAACTGCCTGGCTTTATACGGGTGTCTGAGCTGCCGTAAAGCTTTGCCTTCAATTTGTCGGATGCGTTCGCGGGTCAAGCCAAACTTTAAACCCACCTCTTCCAGGGTATAAGCCCGACCGCCATCCAGGCCAAAGCGCATGCGCAAAATGCGGGCTTCTCGCGGTGTTAATGTCGCCAGAACCTCATCGATTTTCTCATGCATCATTGATTGGTAGGTCACATCAATTGGCGAAGGATTGTCTTCGTCTTCAACAAACATGCCCAGATCAGATTCCTCATCATCGCCAACGGGCGTCTCCAAAGATAGCGGGGGCCAGGAGATGCGCATGATCCATTGCACTTTCTCCACACTGAGATTCAACTTTTCGGCGATCTCCTTTGCAAGTGGTTTCCTTCCCAAACTTTGTTCTAACTCATGATGGACCCGGAACAGCTCCCCGATTCGGTCAATCATGTGCACTGGAATGCGGATCGTCCTGGACTGGTCGGAAATAGAACGTGTGATCGATTGGCGAATCCACCAGGTGGCATAAGTTGAAAAACGAAACCCGCGTTTATAATCGAACTTTTCCACCGCTTTGATCAGCCCCAAATTGCCTTCCTGGATCAGATCTAAAAACGGTATCCCCCTGCCGATATAACGTTTGGCGATTGAAACTACTAGGCGCGTATTGGCTTTTATCAGATGCTCCCAGGCTTCCTCGCCTTCTGCAATCAACAATTGCAATTCGGCAACACGTTCTGGTTGAGCATCATTATCAATGCTTGCCAGTTCAATTTTTGCTAGCCGTCCCTGCACTATTCGTTGAGCAATTAATTGTTCTTCTGGCATTGAAAGTAGCGGTTCCTGAGACATTTCTTTGAGATACAGTCCGATTGTATCTTCAGTGCCTTCAAAGGGTGATGACACTGGGCTTCGACCGCTGCTCATATCGCCCTTGTTATCGAGCAATGCTGGGGAATCAATAATTTCAACCCCCTGATTCCGCAAATACACAATTACAATCCGTATTGATTCGTGATCATCGTCTTCATTTGGGAAATAGACCATTAAATCGTCGATGGTCACATAACCCTGTTTATCTGCGAGTGAAAGCAGGGCATCAATAATTGCCTTAACTTTCTTCCTACAAGGATCGTTGACCACTGCTTCTTCTCCGGCTTGATTGTGGTTGATGTTAATTCATGCCCACCCCCACCCGCGAACCCGTGATTAATGCGTCTCCTGATCAAAGGTCACGGATTGGGAGCCTTCCGAGGATTGGTGTTCGCATGTCGTTAAATTAAGATCAGCACCACAGACAACACAGAGCCCCTGGCAATTGCTGTCACACAAACGCTTAATGGGCGTCGCTAAGATTAAGTATTCTCGAAACAAGGGGCCCAAATCAAGGTAGCCATCATTAGGAAGGATTAAATCCTCCTCTTCGCGATGGCGCGTCATAAACTGGTACAATTCTTCAAATTCGGTCTCAACCGGCAGGTAGATTTCTTTCAGGCAACGGACACATGAGGTCAAAACCTTCGCCCCTGTCTTAACCTGCAGCAAAATCCCTTCGCGAGTTCTTGAAAGACGCACCACGCTATGTAAAGCTTGTATTGAAAGGTCATCGACAACGATTTCATCAATGTCAACAGGGACTTCATGGCTGGAGCCAATGGCCTTGTTGTACATACGACCAACGTTCAGTCGCAAAAGGTTATTGCTCTTGTTCACAGCATATCACTCAAGAAACGATTGGGTAAAATCAATTCAGGCAGAATTATAACACGGCGCCTCACAAACATCAAACCTTATTTGGAGAGTATGATAACAAATGGTATTGAATAATCGGTTGATGAATGAAAACAATCATTTTTGACATTTGCGATTATTATGAATATTATAATAATTCGTTGGGCAACCCTTCGCGTAACGCTCCCTGTGCTCTGCAAGGGCAGTGAGCTGTGGTTGCCCTGCACATCGGTCATCTTCGGGTTGGGCGGACATAGCTAAAAATTCTTTGAGTGCTACGCTAAGGTCTATCCCGATAAATGATACTAAATCAAGAACAAATCAATTTTAAACGCTCACTATGATAATTTAGGTATTTAATAAATGAACATCACCACCGCAAAGCTGGTCATCGCTTCAGGAAACTCGGGGAAAATCCTCGAAATCAAAGCCATTCTCTCTCACCTCGAAATCGACATCGTCACCTTTGAAGACTGTGGAAATCGCATTGATATTGAGGAAACAGGATCCACCTACTTTGAAAACGCGCGGATAAAAGCGATGGCTTATCTTACAGAAACAGGTCTGCCCGTGCTGGCAGATGATACCGGGCTGGAAGTTGAGGCGCTGGACGGCGCGCCAGGTCTTCATTCTGCCAGGTTTTCACCCACGCAACCGGCAACGGATTCCGATAGGCGCAGGTATTTATTGTCACAACTGGTAGCCAAACCTCAGCCCTGGAAGGCACGTTTCGTTTGCACAACCGTACTGGCTCTACCGGACGGCGAAATCATCACGACCACGGGTTGCTGCCAGGGATTGATCGCCCCTGAAGAACGCGGTTCCAGAGGGTTTGGCTACGATCCGGTATTTTATATCCCTGAATACAATGCAACTATGGCCGAACTCTCAGCCGATATCAAGAACCAGATCAGCCACCGCGCCAGAGCCCTCGCTGCCATGATCCCACATATCCAAGAAAAGCTCATTTCAAGATAAGCGCATTACCATTTATTTCGATGCACCCGCTGCGCATTGAAGCGGTCAACCGGTTCAGGTACCGATTCAGGGTGCCCAATTGCAACCAGCGCCACTGGTCGAACATCTTTTGGTATCTCCAGCAGGGATTGCATACCAGACACGCGTACCGCATCAGGAAAGATCCCCAGCCAAACCGCGCCCAATCCCTTGGCATGAGCTGCCAGCAGGATATTTTGCGTTGCCGCTGAACAATCTTGCAGCCACGAAGCGCGTTTTGATTCCAATTTGCGATCACTACACACCAGGATCGCCAGCGGTGCATCCAGGAGCATTTTTGAATAGGGATGAAATTTGGGGATGGCGTGTAATTTTGCCCGATCATCAATCACAATAAAATGCCAGGGTTGTTCGTTCCTTGCTGAAGGTGCCTGCATGCCAGCCCTCAACAGGTCGTGCAGGTCCTCTTCGGAAACTGGCTCGTGTATAAAATTGCGCACACTGCGGCGAGTAAAGATTGCTTCTAAAGCCTCCATTAAACCACCTTTCGATCATCTGCAAACCCGATCGCATCCACGTAGGATGACATAAATTCCGGATCTGTTGTCAGTTCAATATAAGATATTTTTGCCAAAATTGTTTCAGCTTTCTTGCGGCTGTCGTTTGAAAGCAGCATCTCCAGCGCGCCTGCGCCAGCCGCATTGCCGATCTGTTGAAAGCGTTGAGCGGGAAGCGTGGGAAACATACCAATTTTAACGGCAGAATCCAGGTTTAAATAGGTGCCAAATGCCCCTGCCACGATGAATTGATCGATTTCCTCTGCTTTTGTCTCGGTTGCCCTCAGCAGGGCGTTAATGCCAGCTCGAATGGCTGCCTTGGCCAGTTGGATCTCGCGGATGTCTCCGCGTGTAACCAGGATCTCTTTTCCCGTGCCCGATTTTGCAGCAGGAACCAGGATGATCGCGTCACCCTTTGGCAAAAGGACTTTGCGAGCCGCGCGTTTTGTGAACCGCCCGGTTGAATCTATCTGCCCGCTTTCCAGCAAACCCGCAACGACATCCAGTATTCCCGAACCACACAAACCGACTGCTGGTTGATTTTCGATGGTTGCCAGATGCCAATCGCCATCATAAAACTTGGCTCGCTCAATCGCACCGGGTGCAGCTCGCATTCCAGCATGAATATGAGCGCCCTCAAATGCCGGCCCAGATGCACACGAGCAGCTCACCAACTCTCCATCTTTAAGTAAACTGACCTCGGTGTTGGTGCCAATATCGAGTGCCAGGATCACGCCCTGTCGACCAAGGATATCGCTGGCTAACAGCATCGCAAGGTGATCCGCACCAACAAACCCGGCAATGTTCGGCGGCATATAGACACGTGCGCCAGGAGCTCCAACCAGGTCGACCTCACGTGCCGGAAAATTCAACGCCTGGCGAACGGCGGGAACATAGGGCGCCTCGCCCAACTGCCTGACAGGCAACCCGGCATACAGGTGCTGCACCGCGGTATTGCCCACAACAACAAAGTCCATGATCTGGTCAGGGTTAACTTGGGCAGATGCGCATAGACTGCCGACAAGTTGATTGACCCATTCGACCAGGCTGGTTTGCAGTGTTTTTTGTTGGGTTTTACCCTGGTTAGCGTAAGCAATTCGGCTGATCACATCTTCGCCGTAACTGATCTGCGGGTTCATCGATGCTGATTTTGCCTCAATTTTCCCGTTGAATAAATTCACCAGGAAAGCAGCCATTTTTGTGGTGCCGACATCGACTGCCACGCCATAACAGTCCTGATCTTCTCTCAAAAATCCAAGTATCTCTCCCGCTCCATTAAAAACAGCCACAGCGGACCAATCCTGCTCGCGCATTTTTATTGAAAACTGGGTTAATACCGACAGGCTGACATCTCGGCATGCCTCACCGCTATTGGAGAGTAACTCGCTAAATCGTTCCCAATCTGCGCGCAAATCATCCTGAGCCGGCACAGGCAGGGAGAACTTTTCCAGGTGAAGATTTGTCGCAAGAACAATCTCTTTCGGAAGTCCGTCGATTTGCAAACGTTGCATTGTCGTCAACGATTCGGGCGGCAATTCGATTCTGGCGTCACTGCACGGAACGGTCATACACGCCAGGCGCCATCCCTGGGCGAGCTGATCAGGGCTGAATTCGTCTTCCTCTTCAGGCTGGACAGGATTCAGTTCTCCGTCAATGCAGCGAATTTTGCAAGAGCCGCAGACACCCACGCCGCCGCATAACGCGGCAATTGAAATGCCTGCCTTTTGCGCCAGTGCGAGCAAGCTTTCTTTACCATTGGTAAAAACCCGCGAGCCAATCGGTTGAAAATCAATACGGTATTCAGGCATCGGATGTTCTATTTTTTATAGCCAATCATGCGCAAGAAATTTTTTCGCCAGGTGATGTCTTCTTCACCTTCAATGCCGCGCGAACGGTTTCCATCCGCCACGCCTAAGATCGCGCGTCCTTCACCAACATCCATCACTACCACATCCGTCGTATTGGCGGTGGCACAGAAGATGTGACAGACTTCCGGCACAGCTTTGACTTGGTTTAAAACATTGATCGGGAAAAATCCTTGTCCTAAAAAAATGATGAACGCATGGCCTGCCCGCAGCTCACAGGCATTTTTTTTAGCCAGTTCAATCATAGCTTCATCGGTGCCGCTCCAACGGACCAGGCACTTGCCCGACGCTTCACAAAACGCCAGCCCGAATTTTATCCCCGGCACACTGGACACCAGGGCTTCGTGGATATCCTCGACGGTTTTAATAAAATGCGACTGACCGAGGATAAAATTGATCTCCTCTGGCTTTTCAATCCTGATATTTTTCACGTCCATGACTGCTACCTCCTTTGATGGTAGGCTAATTTTAACATGTTTCGTGCATCACCTGGCCTGTTTGCCAAAGTTATGAATAATAAAAAGGCATCCCAATGTGGATGCCTTAATCAGATTAACAACGGGTATTTACTTTAAGTATTTAAATCTTTATGCGCCCCAGAAAGTGCACGCACCTGTTCCAGGGCATGGTAGGAAGACCTGACCAGGGGAGCACTTTCAACCCACCGAAATCCGATTTCCAGCCCAAAGCTCTTTAATGCCTCAAATTCATCCAGGGTGTAGTAACGCATAATGGGAAGGTGCCTCCGGCTGGGCTGTAAATATTGCCCAATGGTGAGGATGTCCACACCCCAGCTGCGTAAATCGCGCATCGTTTCCTGAACTTCTTCAAAGGTCTCGCCCAGTCCCACCATGATGCCTGCTTTGGTTAGCACATCGGGGTCTAATTGTTTGGCAGCGGTATGAATAGCCTGTGACCACTCATAACGATCCTGAGGTTGTACACTTTTGAATAAACGCGGCACTGTTTCCACATTGTGGTTAAGGATTTCAGGACGGGCAGCCATCACGATCCGCAAAGCTTCAACACTGCCTTTGAAATCGGGGATCAACACCTCAACGGAACATCCTGGTAATAATTGCCGAATGCGCTGGATGATCATGGCAAAAATTGGTGCGCCCCCGTCCCGGCGTTCATCACGGTTGACGCTGGTGATCACCGCGTGCCTGAGGTCCATTTGCTTCACAGCCTGGGCAACACGTTCGGGCTCTTCCCAATCTATGAATTCAGGGCGCCCATGTTTAATATCACAAAACCTGCAGGTGCGCGTACACACATCGCCCAAAATCAAAAAAGTGGCGGTTCCGCTGCCCCAGCATTCGCCGATATTCGGACAGCCGGCCTCCTCACAGACCGTATGCAATGCCTTGCTGCGCATCAGGCGTTGTAGATCTTGATAATTCTCCCCATTGGGCGCACGCACCCTGATCCAGTTTGGACGCCGAACGGGTGTGGTATCAATCACCTTTGGATCTATACGATTTCTGGTCGGATTTGTCGACATTTGAACCTCCAACGAAAATTATACTCCCGTGCACCGTTAACAGAAACCAGGCAAAGTGAAACTCAAAAAGATGCTGGTATTTTTTCAACGGTCCGTTCGCGCGGGCTGCCAGGGGCCTGTCCCCATCAATTTTTAGATTAATCCGCTTCTATATTTGGGGTTTCCTCGACCTGAGGCTCAATCGGTACCATCAGCCACATAACCAGGTAAATCAGGATGCCTAATCCGCCAGAGAATGATAAGACGGCAAACAACACCCGCAAGATCACAGGGTCAATCGACAGGTGCTTTCCAAGTCCGGCGCAAACGCCAGCAAGGCTGCCTTCAGACGGGATTCGATATAGTTTCTTAACTTCCATGTTATCCAACCTTTCAAGATGACTCTCTGGGTCTGTTTTCCATTATTCGTCCACTTTCTGGAAAAATATTGCATCCAGTTGATAAAGTCAGGTCTGGATCGCCGCTTTTTGATTAATCATACCCAGTATAGCCCAGAAGTGGTATAAAATAAGGTTGGAATTATTGACCAATAGAGGCACACACGATGGATTATCTTAAATCAACCTGGCGCTTGATCAACCATCCACCGGCAAAGGGTTCCTGGAATATGGCTGTGGATGAAGCCATCCTGGAAGCGATCTTTACCGGAGAAGCTTTGCCAACATTGCGGCTTTACGCCTGGCAGCCTGCCTGCCTGTCATTGGGACATGCCCAGGCTTTTTCTGAGGTCAACACCGAGCAAGTGAAAGCCAATGGTTGGGACATTGTTCGTCGCCCAACCGGCGGCAGGGCGATTCTGCATGTGGATGAGCTGACCTATTCTGTGATTGTGCCCTTATCCGAACCTCGAGTCAGGGGTGGTGTGCTGGAAAGTTATTTGCGGCTTTCAGAAGCACTGCTCGAAGCGCTACGTCTGCTGGGTTTGAACCCGCAAGCCAATCAACAGCCTTCGAACCAGAATTCGAAAACGCCCAACCCGGTCTGTTTTGAGGTTCCTTCCAATTACGAAATTACAGTCAATGGGAAAAAGCTCATCGGGTCCGCTCAAGCTCGCCGGAAAGACGGTCTCCTTCAGCATGGGGCGCTGCCCCTGTATGGCGATTTGACGCGCATTATCGACGCGCTGAATTTCCCTGACCCGGCTGCTGTGGAAAAGGCAAAAGAACGGTTATTAGCCCATGCAACCACGGTTGAGAGCGAATTGGGATTTGCCATACCATGGGAGCAAGCCAGCCAGGCATTTCAAGATGCCTTCTCACAGGCCTTGAATCTGGACCTGGAACCGGCTGACCTCACTGAAAAGGAGTTGGCACGAGCCAAAGAGCTTGTCAACGAAAAATATGCCCATCCAACATGGACGGAACGGATTTAATCCCTGATGCCCAAATCATCTTATCAGAGCTACCGTCAATGGGTGTTGACCACAATGCTGATCGTTATGCTTGCGCTGTTGACAGCCTGCACACCTAAGGAGGAGGCCTCCACACCAACACCCTCTCCGACCTGGACGCCAGACCAAACCGCCACGCCCAAACCAACTGCCACGCCTCGACCAACAGCCACGCCAACCCTGCCGCCCTTGGGCGAAGCAGGCAACCCCGTCACCTTTGGCTTCGTGCTCCCTCAACTTGCCAATGCAGACCTTGCCGCGAAAGACCTCACCGACCTGTTAAGTGGTGAAACCGGCTATGCTATGGAGGTACTGCTCTATCCAGATTTTGAATCGCTGTCAACAGCAATACTCCAAGGCGAAGTTGATTTATTTTGGGTTAATCCGCTGGAATACCTGTACCTGAATGAACAGGGGTTCGCCGAGGTCATGCTGATGACCAATCACCAGGGCGTCTTTTCTTACGGAGTTCAGTTCATAGCCAATATGTACCGTGGGTTTGAGTACTTTTTCGACCCCGAAACCAATGAAAACACCGGCGATATTCTGCCCGCCCTGCAGCAATTTGCAGGGACTCGCCCCTGCTTCCTGGATCCCCATTCAACCCCCGGTTATTATGTGCCCATGGGATTGTTAGCGATTACCAGTACGCCAACCCAGGATCCCATCTTCGTTTACAGCTACAATGCGATCATTCGGGCAATTTATATTCAGGGCATCTGCGATTTTGGCGTCACCTATGCGCTCACGGGCGATCCGCTGACCTCCAGCGATATCATGTTCAACCTTCCCGATGCCCAGAACCAGGTTTTTGTCGTTTGGAGATCGGATGGACTGATTCCCAATGTCAGTTTATCCGCATCCCCTAACTTGCCTGTTTTTATGCGTTTTCGAATCGAGGAAGCCATGCTGCGGGTTGCAAACAGCGCGGACGGTTTATATATCATCAGTTCCGCTTTGGACTATCAAGTTGAAGCCCTTCGCTCAGTAGAAGACAATTTTTACAATGGGTTCCGTTCGGTTATTTATCCCCTGGCATTGGATTTACAGGCTCTCACGCACACCGCGCCCCAACAATGAATTACCTCCGCCGCTTTCTTCTGATCGTTTTTCACAGCATCCTGTATATCTTCATCGGCGCCTTCTTCCTTGTTGGCTTAATCCGAACGGGGATCCTGATTCACAGCCGACCAAAGACCTTTTTACCAGAGGATGTCCCTGAAGCCCCTGTCGCTCTGGTTCTGGGCGCCGGTCTCAACCGGGATGGATCGCCCGGCGTTGTTCTACGCGACCGGGTTGAAACAGCAGCAGAGCTTTATTTTTCAGGAAAAGTTGAAAAGCTTTTAATGAGCGGTGACAACGTTTCGCAATATTACAATGAACCCGGAGCCATGTTCGATTATGCCCTGTCTTTAGGCGTCCCTGATGAAGATATCGTCCTGGATCCTGCGGGGATAAGGACTTATGATAGCTGTTACCGAGCCCGAGATATTTTTGGTGTCAATCAACTGATCATCGTTACCCAGGCTTTTCACTTACCCCGGGCTTTATTCATTTGCAACGCTTTGAATATCGAAGCTTATGGCGTCAGCGCGGACGATGCCAACTACAACCGTCGCGGGTATATCTTCTGGTGGGCGCGGGAAATACCTGCCTCCAGCGCGGCGGTTTGGGATGTGTACTTTGCCCGGTCCACACCAATTCTCGGTCAACCCGAACCCATCTTCCCCTGAATCCGACTTTTTCCAATCATCATTAATAAAAACCAATTCTGGCATCAATATTGCAATGAAAGGACAAACCATGAACAGAGATCAAGCATTAACCATTTTGCATCAATACGTCAAGAACCCTAACCTCATCAAACATATGCTGGCTGTTGAAGCCGCAATGCGTTTTTATGCCCGCAAATTTGGCGAAGATGAGGAAAAATGGGCTGTGACCGCATTATTACACGACTTTGATTGGGAAATTCATCCCACCATGGAAGAACATCCCCTGGCTGGTGAATCTATTTTGCGGGACCATAAGGTTCCAGAAGATATCATCCGGGCAGTCCTCAGTCATGCGACCCACACGGGAATCCCTCGAGAGACGCTTATGGAAAAAGCGCTGTTCGCCTGTGATGAGGTGACCGGCTTAATCACTGCCGTTGCCCTGGTCAGGCCTTCAAAAGCTTTATATGATCTTAAACCAAAATCTGTGAAGAACAAATGGAAGGACAAATCCTTTGCTGCGGGCGCCAATCGGGAAGAAATTGAGCTGGGCGCTGCAGAGTTAGGAATCGATCTCTGGGAACACGTCGCCAATGTGATTGAAGCCATGAACGGCATTGCTGAAGACCTCGGCCTGGCAGGGACGCCACAGGATCATTAATCAGGACAAATACCATGGAGCTTAAAGGCAAAGGTTATTATATTTGGAGGTTGAAAAATTGCGAAAAGGGCAACCCCGATCGCATCGTCGACCTGGCGCGCGAAGCCAAATTATCACATGTGTTGATCAAAATTGCTGATGGCGCCTTCCCTTACAACGTTGACCTTGAAAGCGGCTTTGATTACGTCCGGCCTGTGATTAAAAAGCTCCAATCTCACAATATCGCCGTTTGGGGATGGCAGTACATCTATGGAAATCATCCCGATCAAGAGGCGCAAATTGCGGTTAAACGCTCGATTGAGCTGGGTGTCGATGGTTATGTGGTCAATGCAGAACATGAGTTCAAACAACCCAAAAAAGCTGCTGCCGCCAGCCGTTATATGAACATCCTGCGCAATAATTTGGGCAGTCTGCCCATAGCCCTCAGCTCATATCGCTTCCCTTCGTATCATCCTGATTTTCCCTTCAGTAATTTTCTTGAACGGTGCGATTACAACATGCCCCAGGTTTACTGGATGAAATCAATCAATACGGGGGGCGCACAATTGCAACGCTGTATCAACGAATACAACCAGATCAAGCCCTTCAGGACGATTGTCCCTACCGGTCCGACTTTCAAAGAACATGGCTGGATACCCCAAGAGAACGATGTGACCGAGTTCCTGCAGGTCGCCCAAAAGTTAAACCTTCCGGCTGTCAATTTCTGGTATTGGGAAGGTTGTCGGCGTGATTTACCAAAATTTTGGGATCTCGTTCGTAATTATCGTTATGAAAACTCCACAGCAGGCAATAATTTTCTCAGTCAATACTTTGCAGCCTTGAATAGCAACAACCCGGACAAAGTCATTAAGTTTTATCACAGCAACGCGGTTCATATTCGCTCTGGAGGTGCCATCGTCGGAAAGCCGGCAATCCGAGAGTGGATTACCAACCTGATGGAAGAACATACAGGACAAAAATTCATCCTTCTTCAGGAAAATGTCGATCGTCATATCCATAATTTTCGCTGGCAGGTACAAAAGCCAAATGGTGGCGTGACTGAAGGGCGCGACACGATGGGCGTGATCGACAACACCATCCGATTTCATTATTCGATTATCCAGCAGCCATAACCCGGGCTTTTCTGATCGTCAGCGCTTATTTTCCTACCAATGAAATCGCATCCAGCGGCACTGTCATTTCCAGGATCTCATCACCCTTTTTGACATCGATTACAACCTCGCCTTTTTGTGCCCGGGTGCGGCTGGGGGCATCCGTCACCCGCAAGAGGCGGCTGGCTGCCTCTTTAAAATGCACCACACCGTTGGATGTGAGTATCCCGATCATTGACCCGGCAACATGCTCATCGTCTGGCAACCTCCAGGCAATCACCCCCAATCCATAGCGCCCCTGGAGTGGGAATTGAGAGGGTTCTATCCGTTTTGCTTTGCCGCGATTGGTTACCAACAAAATTTCACCGCGTAGTGAGGCATTGCCCCCACCAATAACCTCATCATTTTCGCGCAGTTTAATGCCATTCACCCCGGCGGCGACCAAGCCCATGGGCCGCACCTCCTCCTCGTTGAAGCGGATTCCCATGCCCAATTTGGTCGCCAGGAAGATCGTCTGGTCGCCTTTGGTCAACAATAAGAATTTCAGGGCGTCACCGTCATTAATTTTTACCAATGTAAACAAATGCGCGGAGGGACCCGGGAGTTCGCTCAGTGCAGAGCGTTTGACCATGCCCATCTTGCTCACACTGACCACATATCCATCGCCTTCTTCAAGGTCTGTCGGCGCAGAGAAGATCAACTTCGGTTTGTGTTGGCTGGTCAGCGGTGACAAAGCCGTCAACGAGATGCCTGAATCAGGATCATCAGCAACGGGCAGCGATTGCACCGCCAGTGCAGCCGCCTCGCCAGTCTCAGTCACAAGATACAATGTGTGATGCGTCGTTGTGCGCAAAACCATGCTCGGAGCGTCAAGCCCCCATTGCCTGAAGCTTTTGTCGTCATCCGTACGGGCAATTTTGTTGTTCTTCGATACAGCGACCCATACGAGTTTTTCTGGCATCATATCCCTGGTCGTCAGCCGGTCAATGGCTGTTTCGCCTTCTTGCATCTGGATGATCTGCGTTCGGCGTGCATCCGCATAACGCGTGCGCACTTCCTTTAATTCATTGATGACAACCTCGCGCATCATCTTGGGAGAGCGCAGCAAAGCTTTCAATTCCTTAATCCGTTTCTCAACTTCCTTGTGCTCATCTTCAATTTTCTTACGCTCCAAAGCCGCCAATCGGCGCAGCGGCATATCCAGAATTGCCTGAGCCTGAATTTCATCAAGGTTAAATTTTCGCATTAGGTTGTTTCTGGCAGTTTCAACCCGGTGTGACCGTCGAATGGTGTCAATCACCTCATCCAGGTTCTCCAGAGCAATCAGGTAAGCTTTTATAATATGAATGCGTTCCTCTGATTTCTTCAATTCATATTCACTGCGACGCCTGACAACCTCCAGACGATGGTCCGCAAAGACTTTAAGAGCCTGTTTCAGGTTCAGGTTCTGTGGCTGACCTTTGACCAAAGCTAAAATGTTTATACCAAAGGTGCCTTGCATTGCGGTCCGCTTATACAATGTCTTCAATACTTCATCGGGGTTGGCAGTTTTACTCAATTCAATCACGATCCGCATACCCAACCGGTCGGATTCATCACGGAGATCACTCACCCCTTCTAAAGAACCATCGCGCACAAATTCGGCAATTTTCTCAATCAACGTGGCTTTATTGGTCATGTAGGGCAATTCGGTCACGATAATCCGCTTTCTCCCCCTGCTCATCTCTTCCAAAAGCACCCGAGCGCGCATACGCACACGACCCTTTCCACTCCCATAAGCCTGAGCCAGGGTTTCCGTGCGGTCATCTGTGATAATCAAGCCGCCGGTTGGAAAATCAGGGCCTTTAATATGTTTCATTAAATCTTCAACGCCGATATCGTCGATTTTTGTCCAATTTTCAAACATCATCACCAGGGCATCCACCACCTCACCCAGGTTATGTGGCGGGATATTGGTTGCCATGGCCACGGCGATGCCAGATGCGCCGTTGACCAATAAATTCGGGATTGACGATGGCAACACCTCCGGTTCCTGTAAAGTCCCGTCAAAGTTGTCCAGGAAATCAACCGTATCCATCCCTAATTGCTGGAGGATATCCATCGATATCTCAGTTAACCGCGCTTCCGTATAGCGCATCGCTGCCGGTGGATCGCCATCAATACTCCCAAAATTCCCCTGACCTTCCACCAACCGGTATCGCTGAGAAAAGTCTTGAGCCAGCCTTGCCATGGCGTCATAAACTGCCATATCACCGTGCGGGTGATACTTGCCCAAAACCTCTCCAACGATCCTGGCCGATTTCTTGTGCGCAGAGCCTGGTCGCAATCCCATTTCGAACATGGCATAAAGAATTCTTCGCTGCACGGGTTTAAGACCATCCCTGGCATCGGGTAAAGCCCTGGAAACAATCACACTCATGGCATAATCGAGATAAGATTGTTGCATTTCCTCATTAATATTTATTGAGCGTACCGTTCCTAAATCCATAATCGCTCCTATTGATAACATCGATGCCAAAATCTTATTGATATTGGGCAGCGGTTAAAGAACATTTGTTTCATTATAGCATAAAAATCCCGGTAATGTATCCGGGATTTTTATTTTATCAGAAAACAGAGCTGAATTTTATTTTCTATTCGCCGATTTCAGTTTCCTTTAGATCGGAATCCTCTTCAACCGAGCCGGCAATGCCCATATCCGTCTTATCAACCTTATGATCTGCAGCGGCTTCATTCGTTTCTAATTCATCAAACAGGGTGAGCACACGCCCCTCCCCAACCGCATCGTAGACATCATCGCCCTGGGCTTCATCTGAAAATTGCCCGGGTTTAAAACCTGTGCCAGCAGGGATCAATTTGCCGATCATAATATTCTCTTTCAAGCCAAACAAAGGATCTTCGCGTGATGAAATCGCTGCTGCCGAAAGCACTTTTATTGTATGCTGAAATGAAGATGCGGAAAGGAAGGAATCTGTTTCCAGGGCTGCCTTGCTAACGCCCAGCAAGACTTCAAGATACCTTGCCGGTTGTTTTCCCTGTTCAACCAATTCTTCATTGACACGCCTGATCTCCAGCCGATTGACCAGGTCCTGGGGTAAATAAGCCGTATCACCCGATCGCATGATCTGCACTTTACTAAGCATCTTGTTGATAATGACTTCAAAATGCTTGTCATTGATATCCTGCCCCTCGTTAACATAGATCTCCTGGATCTCACGCAACAAATATCGCTGACATGCATCACGCCCATTAATTCTCAGGACGGTGTGGGGGTTTAATGATCCTTCTGTTATCGCTTGACCCGGTTCTACTTTTTCACCTTCTTCAATGGTCAGTTTGGCTGTCGTAGGAATGTCGTATTCTTCCGATTCCTTCACTTCATAAGAAACTATCACCTTATGGTCTTCGATTCGCACACGTCCATTATTCTGGGCGGTAATAATCGCTTCGTCCTGGGATGCCAGCGTCGCTCCCATGACAATTTCATCTCCGTCGCTGACAGCGATTGACCAGTCCTCTGGAATATCATAGATATCCGAAACCATTTCACTGTGGTCAATCCGCACAAATCTTTTATCCGAATCTTTCTCAAACCCAAAGAGGTGAGCAGTGCCGGCAATTTTGGAAATCACTGCTTCTCCCTTGGGCTCTTTACGGGCTTCAAACAATTCTTCGACACGGGGAAGGCCGGAGGTAATGTCGCCACCAGCAACCACACCGCCGGTGTGGAAGGTCCGTAATGTCAATTGCGTTCCTGGCTCACCAATCGACTGAGCAGCAATGATCCCCACCGTTGAGCCCAGTTTTACCATTTCTCCCCGGGCAAGATCCATTCCATAACAATTGGCGCAAATCCCGTGAATCATCTCACAAGTCAACGGAGAGCGTACATAAACAGCAGAAATTCCAAGTTCTTTAATTATTTTCACTCGATCATGGGTTAAAAGATCATTTCGATTGAAAACAATCTCGCCAGTTTCCGGGTTGATGACTCGATCCGCGAGAACCCGACCATACAAACGCTTCTCGAAAGACTGCCCAGCGATATTGTCATCTGCACTGATCCAAATGCCCTGATACGTGCCGCAATCCTCTTCATTTACAATCACGTCCTGGGCAACATCAACCAGGCGCCGGGTAAGGTAGCCTGCATCGGCAGTCCTTAACGCGGTATCAGCCAATCCTTTTCGAGCGCCATGCGTTGAAATATAGTACTCAAACGGGGACATACCTTCACGATAATTCGAGCGAATTGGCATGCTGATGACGCGCCCGCCCGGATCGGAAACCAATCCTTTCATGCCCGCCAACTGAGAAATCGCGTTGATCCCACCTTTGCTTGCACCGCTTTTCGCCATGGTTGTCAAATCTCCCATTGGATCAAGCGCTTTTTCTACCTCAACCGTGACCTGATGACCGGTTTCCTTCCAAATACCAACGACAATTCTGTCCCGCTCATAGTCGGTCGTAAGCCCCCGACTCCAACTGCGATTGATTTCATCCACTTCTTCTTGCGCAGCCTGTAAAATCCCTGCTTTACTGGCAGGCACAGTAATGTCAGCAATGGCAATCGTTATCCCCGAGCGGGTTGCATATTGAAAACCAATATCTTTAATTTGATCAGCGATGATGCAGGTTTCTTCCTGTCCGCAGATGTCATAGACCTCTGCGACCAGGTCTCTTACGCCATTCTTATCCAATTCTTGGTTGTAAAAGCGCATGCGCTCCGTCAGGGCATTGTTGAAAATCGTGCGACCCACCGTGGTCTCAATGATCCTGGTAGCCGGCTTCTCCATACGAGTATTGTCCTGATCGTACCAGGTTTCAGTTAGCAATTTAATTTTCTCATGCACATGGACCAGCCCCATAGAATAAGCCATCAGCACTTCGTCAATACTGGAAAAGGCGCGAGGATCGCCCGCTTGTTTTTCATCTACTTCCATGGTGAGGTAATAAACACCCAAAACCATATCTTTTGATGGGCTGATGATCGGTTCACCATTGGCTGGTTTGAGCAAGTTCTTGGTCGCCAGCATTAATTCACGAGCTTCGGTGACAGCCTTGTCTGATAATGGCACATGAACCGCCATCTGATCGCCATCGAAGTCCGCGTTGAAGGCAGTCGTCACCAAAGGATGCAATTGAATCGCATTACCTTCGATCAGAATCGGCTCGAAAGCCTGGATCCCTAACCTATGCAGTGTGGGGGCTCGATTCAACAGCACCGGCCGATTTTTGATCACCTCTTCCAGGATTTCCCAAACTTCTGGACGGCCGCGCTCAATTAAACGTTTGGCGCTTTTAATGTTTCCTGCATATTCCTGCTTCATTAACTGAGAATAGACAAAGGGTCGATACAATTCTAAAGCCATAGACTTGGGAAGACCACATTGATGCAATTTTAAATATGGGCCAACAACGATCACAGATCGGCCGGAAAAATCTACTCGCTTCCCTAAAAGATTCCGACGGAAACGGCCCTTCTTTCCTTTGAGCATATCACTCAAGGAACGTAATTCTCGCCGTCCACGACGTGAAAGCGCTTTACCTCGCTGAGAATTATCAATTAGCGAGTCAACCGCTTCCTGCAACATACGCTTTTCATTGCGGACAATCACATCAGGCGCGCCCAGTTCTAACAACCGTTTCAAGCGATTATTGCGGTTAATGACCCGGCGATACAGGTCGTTCAAATCTGAGGTTGCAAAACGCCCACCGTCGAGCTGTACCATTGGACGCAAATCAGGCGGGATGACCGGCAAAACCGTCATAATAATCCATTCTGGTTTATTATTCGAGCGGCGAAAAGCCTCGATCACACTCAACCGACGGGTGGCTTTTTTTCGTTTTTGTTTGCTGCGGGTGGTATTAATCTCTTCCCATAGCTCTTCAGCCAATGCATCCAGATCAATTCGTTTGAGAATATCATAAAATGCTTCTGCTCCCATATCCGCCCGAAAGACCTGCCCCCAACGGGATTTTAACTCGCGATAGCGTGCTTCGCTTAGAAACTTAAAGGGTTCCAGCTCATGTAACTCGTCACGTGAACGCGCTGATTCTGATTGGCTCTCCTCAGCTTGATCAACCAGCATATTGCGCAGTTCTTCCATTTTTAACTCGGAAGCCGCCCTGATCTCTTCCTTCCGCAAGGCCAAGTGTTCCAATTCATGATCGCGTTGTTCTTTCAGGTCTGCTTCCAGCACCTCAATCATATCCTTGACAATTTTCTGCACCTGGCTGAGATGTGCAGGCATCACCTCTTCACCGACATCAACAATCAATTCTTCTTTATCCAGCACATTGAACACGATCGCCTTGCGGATTTTCTTTCCTATCCGGGTCTGGATTTCGCTTTCCAAGCGTTGTCCTTCCTTGATCACCGGCTCAATCCGATTACCGATTTGTTCATCGTAGCTCTCCTGAAGCCGAACGCGCTCCGCATCATTTTCTTTTAGGGCTCTGTCTCGAGCTTTTTTCTCCTCGACAATCTGCGCATTGATTTTGTCTTCCAGGTCTCTTTCAGAAAGGCTGATTTCATCATCTAAGCGTTTAAGGGCTTTTTGCCGAGCGTCTTCATTGACGTAGGTCACAATGTATTGAGCAAAATACAACACCCGATCCAGGTTCCTGCGTGAGATATTTAAAATCAATCCTAAGTATGATGGGATGCGGCGAGTGTACCAGATGTGTGCCACGGGCGCTGCCAGATCGATATGACCCATTCGTTCACGCCTAACAGAAGATCGCGTGATTTCTACATTACAGATATCGCATGTAATCCCCTTTTTGCGACTATTCTTATATTTTCCACAATAACAGTGAAAATCACGTGTGGGTCCAAAGATGGCCTCACAAAACAAACCGTCTTTTTCGGGACGCAATTTTCGATAATTGATGGTCTCTGGTTTCAGAACTTCACCATAAGACCATTTACGAATCTCCTCAGGAGATGCAAGTCCAATCCGCAGTGTCTTCAATCCCTTTGTTTCCACAAAGAACCTCCTATAACCGTTGGAAGAAATACTGTGTTTAACGCGAGAAAAGCCTCGAGAAATTTAGCACTTCTCAGGCATTCTACTTAATCCATATAATATCAGCTCGATACATGCAAACTTTAATTATAGCCAATTAATATACAGTTTGTCAAACTTTTTCTTGAGAATGTTGAAAACAAGGCAGAATTTTTAAATAATGGCTTTGTACAGGCGAGATATGCATTAATCCTACAATATTATAATGATAATTTCAATAAACCTTAATATTTTTTGATTGATGGAAGGATTCTTTTCAATCTGTCCACAAATCAACGATTTTTTCTTTACGGGTGTTAAAAATTCTCCCTGCGATTATGCTGAGTATTTTCGTGGAATTTCAAAGTAAAAAATGCTTCCTTTACCCAACTGGCTTTCCACACGAACCTCTCCGCCATGCCGTTCTGCAATGCTTTTCACAATCGCCAAACCTAACCCACTCCCTTCATCATCAGCTTCAGCATCTGTGGTGATTCGAGAAAATTTCCGGAACAATTTTCTCTGATCCAGGGGGGCAATTCCAATGCCTTGATCCTGAACCGCAAAAACCACGCGCTCGTCCATCTCTGTGACAGTGACAAGAACCTCACCGCCCATCTTTGAAGATTTTATCCCATTGTCAATTAGATTCCTTAATGCCTGTGCAAGAAACACCTGATCTCCGTAAATCGTAATCGGGGTTTCAGGTAAATCAACCAGCAGAGAAATTTGTTTTTGTTTCGCCTTTGCTTTCAGGCTCTCCATCGTTCGGGCAATGATTTGTTCGGCCGTCACCGGGTGGATTTCAAGCGGATCTCCATCTTCTAAACGGCCCATATCAAGCAACTTTTGTACCAGCTCCTTCATCCCTTCCACGCCATTAATAATGTTGCTGATATAGCTGTCTTGTTGCTCATTCAAATTACCGGTCAGGCGCAGAATCTTAGCATATCCAAGGATCAATGTCAATGGCGACCGCAGCTCATGGCTGACCATGGTGACAAACTCGGTTTTTAACGCGTCCGCTTCTCTCTGCGATGCCAAATCCTTGATTATTATCGCGTTTGCATGCTGGTTCTCATCAATTTGGATCGGGCTGTAAATCAGATCATAAAGATTCCCGTCATGTAATTGGACCTCCTTCGACTTAACCTTTTGGTCCAGATACAAATTTTGTTTTGAAAGACCATGCTGAGACAATAAATTATTTAAAAATTCACCTTCAAAACGTCCGTCGCGATCAAAAAACAGTTGTCTTGCTTTTTTATTGTGCAGCAGCACCTGATTGTTTTGATCTGTGATTAAAACTGCATCTGTCAATAAATCGAACGCTGTCATGATTAATGCCGTCGAGAGTTGAGAATCTCGATAGGTTCGCGCATTGATGACCGCCAAACTGGCAAGATGTGCCAATTGTTTAAGAAAGGTCATAATGGCTTCATCAGGGTCATCATTATCGGTAAAGGCGACCCACATAACGCCCAAGTGTGAAGCTTCCCATTTCAAAGGCAGCAAGTTCACTGAAGCAATTTCTGGACGATTTTCAATTGGGGGCAGTTGTTTTAAAATCTCATCATGGTTCAGAGTCTGCGCCCCGCTTTTCAGGACCAAGCCTGCCATAGCCTGGTCCCAGGCTGCCAGCACGTTCGCATGCGAGCCAATCCCGAATCGATGCTCAGAAAGCAGCGCTTCCGTTGTTGAATCAGAATTGACCAGTACAACCCTGGCAGCACAAACACCATCCACAAGCGCTGCAGCCAGAATCATGTGCAGCGTTTCAGCAAGATTCTGGCGTTCGGCAACCTTAACACTTGCCGATGATAGCTTTTTTTGCTGATCCATGCGTTTTTGTTGAATTGTGATCATGTTCCGAAAAGCAGTTTTCAAATATCCCCTGTCAGGGTAAGCGCGCTCCTTTAATTGACCAGGATCATATCCGCCTGCAAGAACTGCATTGATAGCCAGAGACATGGATTCTAACTCATTGACGATCGGGGTCAACCCAATCCACGCCATAACGAAAATAAAAATCATCACGCCACCAGCAATCAACAGGTTGGTCCGGGTGAGCTCCCAAGCCATTTCCTGGATAACCAGAGCAGGTAAGTTTGCAGTCAAACCCCAATCAGTGCCAGCTGCAGGTTGATAATAGTTCAACATCAATCGACCATCGCTTGATGCACCCTGGAAAAAAGCGGACGTTGTAAGATTCGCCGTTGGTATTTCTTCAACCCGATCATCACTATTCCAATGGAAAACAACGCGTCCGCCAGCATCTATAACAGAGATGGTTCCACCCTGGTCCTTCAACGCGTTTTTGGCAATTACCAGGGGTTGTGCGACGCGGTTCTCGTCAATCTTCGTCAGACCCCACAGAAACCGTTGTTGCGTATCGGGCTGGCGTTCAACACCGGTGATAAAGCACATTAACCCATAATTCTCATCCTCCAACCCAGTCACGAAGAAATGCACAGGACCCGGTTTATTATTTACTGTCATCGGTTGGAAAAGATCGTCATCCCGCAGGATATCTGGCGACAAACTCGGAAGATAGCCTGCGATCAGGTGACCTTCAGCATCTAACACAGCCAACCACTCGAAGAAATTTGAAACGCTTTGTGCTTCTTGAAGAAATGCTGATATTTGTTCATCAGACCCAACGCTCATCTGAGGATTAGCCGCCAGAGCATCCAGTATTTGATCGCCAGTCGTTAAAAAAACGCCCAAGCTTTCCGCAGCAATCGCGGTTGTTCCGGTCAGTTGTTTGAGAATTTGCTTCCTGGCATGGTTTTGACCCAACGACCAGGTGGCTAATAGAACCCCAACGAGCACAATTAAAAATATCGGCGTCGCGTAACTCAACAAGCGATACCTGAAATGAACCTCGCCAGGAGCCGGTTTCAGTGGTGTTTTTGGTGCCCAATATTTTGCCGCAAGGGCTTGAACGATCATGCAGGTCGCTCCACCAATGAGCAACATTCCTCCCAGGGTGAACATCACCACCGGGAACCGTGTTATTGCCATCCCAATCCTCGCCCCGGTCGACCCGGAGGCGCATAAGATCAGTACAAGAAAAACCGAGGGAGACGATGCCAGCATGCTGGCAATTGCTGCAATGATTGGGTGGCGCAACCATGTATAAAAATTCGTTCGATATCGCTGCCGAATGCACCAGCTATAAACAATTGCTGCAATCATCATCACCAGCGGCGTGAAGATGTTGTGCGTGTCTGAATACGCCAACAAAAGTCCAGAAATTCCTGCCAGAAAAGTTGCCGGAGCAAGACCCAGTACACCAGCCCCAACCATCCAGGGGATAGCAGCAAAAAACATCAAATGTCGAAACGGCGCTTCTCCTGGTGCTATGATTGGGCTCATGCGAGGGAAAACGCCCATAAAGGGAGTCAAAATTAAAATCAGAAGACTCAATCCAGCGAACCAGCTCAAGCTGGCACGATTCAATTTGAAGGTTCGTTCGCGCAATAAAACGACCAAAATCACAAGCGCGATCAAACCAATCACCCAGGCGATCAAAATGCCCGGGTGATCCGGTATGATCAACGTATATCCTGGTGTCAATGGTGCAAGGATGTCTGCCATTTTTCAGAGTCTGGTGATGGTTTTAATCATTATAACATCTCTTCAGCACTGCCCGAATTTTCACTCAAGCCAGTGCGGATATTCGTGAGTCTAAGGATGGGACATGCTTTGACGATTCGCTTTGCGGTCAAAACCGCGCCAGGCAATCCGATCCAGCAAGGGCCGCCGATCCATTACAGGCTGGTTAATGATCTTTGCCAGCCACTCTGTTTCAACGGTATCGACCTCTTGAAAGCAAGCTTGCGTCAATGCAGCTCGCACGGCCTGGGATTCAGCTTGCATGTCATCCACACGGCTCAAGAAATCAGCTTCAAGGTTCCCCCGCTCAGTTTCAATCAGCCTGATTCGTGTGGCGTAATCACGTAATATCTCGCGATGAAGATTTTCATGTCGCCACCACAAGGTTACTGAATCATAAGCCCCTGTCGGCTCTGGACCCAGGTCTGGCAACCCCGCATCGATCCACACCGGTTTGAAGACGGAGGTGCAGGTTGCTGATGTGCCCGTCAGCCAATGGGTGTGCTGTTTTGGTGTCAGGTGAGAGACCATTGCACCGGTCGCCTGGCTGCCCCTTGCCGGACCAAAACTGGCGTGCATGCACACCTCAGAGCCCAGAATCCCTCGACCCGGCTGCCAATTCTGATCGGCTTCTGGCCCATGATCACGGAGCACCTGCATTGCATAGGGGACATCGATCTCACCCTGTTTTGCTTTTAGAAGTTCGCCAGTCCGGCATGAGCGGTGTTTTCCGGCGCCAAAGTTCGTGAAAATCAGATCACTGTAACATTTGCTGAAATTAAAGGAGTCCGCACTTTTACACCATCCCTTAGAAATCGCATGTGAAACCAGGTCGGATGAAGCTCGATCCCAATGATCACCAATACTGATGATATTTGAGATCGTCCGGATATCTCGCACTTTTTCAGCAGCCCAGTGTTTCCCAGCCGTTTCAAAGATCCATGCCTCCTGAGGGTCTGCAATCAAAAAGCCGTTATGATAATAAAACTCTCCAAAGCAGGTTGAATTTCCGCCCTGCCCATAGTCTTCCAGGAGCGTGATCATCAAATCCAAGGCTTCATTGGCCGTGGCGGTCCGTTCAAGTGCCAGGCGAATAAAATCCATGCCAATCAAACCGGGCTCTTTGTCGTAAGGCACTTTGGTAAAAACGGCTTCATTGCCAATCACCAAGCCGTGTTCGTTTGCGCCCATTTCTGCCCCCCAGATCCAGAAAGGTCTGGACAGTAAGACGGCATTCGTTTCCCGCACTTGCGGCACACGGATATACGTACAGTTCACCTGCGCCCCTTCTGGATGGTGTGCACGTGGGATAATTTGAATCATATGTGCTTCATTTGGATGGCGATCACTGTTTTTTCCAAAGATCACCGAACCGTCTTTGGTGGCATTACCCAGGGCAACAAATGTATCACACATGATAAACAAGCTCCTTTGCTTTTGCTAAAACTTCCTCAATACTTAAGTCGTCGGAATTGATCACAACGGCGTCTTCAGCCACTTTTAAGGGTGCAATCTCCCTGGTGGAATCAATTCGATCCCGGTTTGTCAATGAGCGCAGTACCTCATCAAAATCAGCCTCCTCTCCTCGGTTGATCATCTCCCTGTACCGCCGCTGTGCCCTGACTTCAACTGACGCGTCCAGATATATCTTCAGGTCTGCATTCGGTATCACAACAGTGCCAATATCACGTCCGACCACCACCACCTTGTTGCCCGATGCAACGCGACGCTGCTGATCGGTCATGGCCTTCCTGACCGCTGCATAAACAGAGACATCCGACACATAGGCATTGACCTCATCTGAGCGGATCGCCCAAGTTACATCCTGTCCATCCAGCAGAACATCACAGTCACGGCCGTCATCAATGCTGGGTGTCTCGATATCGATATGAACCGTTTCTGCTAATGTGCCGATCGCAGCCTCATCCTCGATATTCAATTCCCTCTGTAATGCCGCCAGGGTCAACGCTCGATACATGATACCCGTATCAAAAAACAGGTAACCTAACTCCTTTGCCAGCAGAAGCCCCAGGGTTGATTTGCCAGATGCGGCTGGCCCGTCAATCGCAATTATGTTTGGTAAACCCATAAGTATCCTCATTCTATTTATCGACAATTTGACCGCCAGGCATCAAGTCGGTACGCACCCAGAGAATTAATTCCTGCGCAACGGATGGCACCTCTCCCGCCACCAGCCAAACCAGGTATTGTCGCGGTGTTAATTCGCGCCAGGGAACAGTTCGCTGCCAAACCAGGCTTTGTCCTTGGTATCCATGGGCAATTTCTGGGATTTCTCCAATCGGTGTGATTAATATCCCCGGTGCTGATTGCGCCGGTACAAAGCGTTCAAAATTCAACGGAGCATATGAGCGCAGCGCCCACCGCAGACCAGGGGTGTCCATCCCAGACACAAGTATATCAACCGATTCATACCCACGAGCGTTCCAAACCATGGTCCGATCGATGGTAACCTGCATCCAACCAGGCAACACAACCGCTTCATCAGGGTGCCATAGCTCAAAGGGCGTGTTGGTACCGATCCCGGTCGAATTTACGCTCAAAGAGATCATCCCGGTCATAAACACCAACCCCAAACCCAGCAGAAACCCTGACCGGGCAACAACCTCTGACCAGCCATAATTAACCAGTAAGATCATTGCGACTAACAAAACAACGCCGCCTGCCAGTGCAATTAAGTGGCTCAACTGTTGCGATGGGACCAATGCCGGGGAGACCAAGGTGCGCATCGCCAGGGTGATGAAAGCAGCGATCACAATCACCATTCCTGTGGTGATGCCCAGAACCAGCTTTGATGATTCAGGCATTCGCCATGCAAAGATCACCACCCGGCTGGTTAAAATCCATAATGGAAAGGCAACCCAGATAAGCTCGCCCGCCGTGGCTGCGGGGTATAGAGTGATAAAAACCAATCCAATCCAAGCCCACAAGAACAGAAACATATCCAGCTTGCTTTTGATCAGCAAGCCGCGGACACCGCCCCATAGCCCAAAGATCACGGCTCCGGTGCTGTATACAAGGAGCGCGAAAATTGCCCACCCCCACGGAGCTGCACGCACCTGTCCAAACCCCTGGATAAAATCAAACAACCCGGAAAAAATGCCACTCATTCCGGCTGGAGCCAGAAAAAATCCGCTCCCGATCACAACCAGCGTCACACCCATTGAGATTCCAAACCTGGTCCACTGCGAACGCGGGTCATCAGCGCCGGGCTCCAAACTGAAGATCGCCAGCAAATCAAATAAATGCTGCGAAATGAGCCAGCTGATCCCCAGGATCACTACACCTACCCAGAAACTCGATCCACTCATCAATGCCAAACCCAGGCTGATCCCGGCAAGGACAGGGTTACGTTTTAACCAGAATCCTGCTGCCAGCAGTGTGAATACCAGCGCCATCATCGGGGAGCCAATTATCCTGGAAAGGCCGACCATTTCAGGAGATAACGCCAGGGCAAAAGCCGCCATAAGTGCAGGCCAACGTCCAATATATTTCGAAAACAATACCGGGATGAACACAATCAGTGCGCCAGTGATTGCCGGCCAGAGGCGCGCCACGAAATTCGATTCTGAGAATAAAAAGAACGGCAAACCGGTCAACCCCACATAAGCATGAACGCCCCCGAACAACGTTTGTTCACCCCTGGCGACCGCCAACGCACGCAATGCAAGCTGGGCTTCCGAATCATTCAGCGATACAGCTCCCAATTGAATTAAGCGAAAAGCCAGGGCGAGAACAAATGCCCCAAGAATAAAGAGCGTATATGTGGATTCACGTCTTTGATTTTCTATCAGTTCCATGCTTTTCGACCGTGTTCTCCTGACCGGAATGACCGTGCCGTAGATTAAACTTATTTAACAGATATTTAAGGCCAAGATTATTTGTGCATTAATCCTTTCATTGAGCCAGGCATGTGCCAATCATCTGATTATTAACGGTTCTTCCAGTATTATACTTGTACACCACCGCTTGTGCGGACCACTCGAGAATTATCGTGATCTTATTTTCGAACCTGGTAGATGGTTGTGCTGCCAACGCGGTAAACCGCGTCCCATAGCTGACCATCATAATTGCTGAACTTCGCCAGACCAGCCTGTGGGTAAAATGCCTGTTCAAGTTGCCCAACCACAATGTACGTAACATCATACGCCCGGATAAAATCAACCGCATATTGAATATCTTCGGTTGAAAAGAAAGTGTCAACCCGGTTCACCCGCTCCTGAACAACGGAGTTGCGCAAAACAGCCCGCTGCTGGCGTTGATGCCAGTTCCATCCAACTACACCCGGCAACCCCGTATAGATCGTATAACGGGCACCCCAACGGTATTCATAAGCCTGTCCTTCCAGGATCACAGGCGAGCCTTCAATGTGATCCTGCATCCAGCGGATGGCACCATCATCCTCCACCAATTGCATGTTCGAACCCATATCATAATAGGTGGAATAAGCCATGTATGCCATTCCATCCAGCCCCTGGGGAGCTTCCGGTGCAATACGATCGTTGATTTTATCCTTCGTACCCATCACGGTGAACATCGCCGCAGAGAAAAACAGCACGAGAAGGGATATTTTCCAGACTAAACCCAGGTGTTTACGCCAGTAGCGCAGTGATTTCAGCAGCCACACAAAACACACACCGGCAGAGAGCGCAAACAAAATCCAGGCTTGAAGATAAAATTTAAATACACTGTTCATGCGACCAATATCGCCATGCAGATACACCAGTTCCACAGCTAGGGTCAGAGTCAGCGCCGTACCGATCATAAACAAGTGAAACCGCCCGGCGTCCGACCGATCTGGACGAAGCATCAGCACCACCACCCACAGCCCGAGAGGCAGGACGATCAAACCGACCGGAACGCCCATCACCAAAAAGAGGATCATCAGAATCGGGAATAAAACCAGGATCAGGGTGATCCAACCCCGGTAAGGCGTTAGCGCAGACAATGCTGATGCAGGCGTTGTCTTCATCCAGTGATAGGTTTCCCATGTCATCCAGCTTACGATAATAAACAGCAACAATCCCCAATGCGTGAAATACGAATCCAGCGGCGTTCTGTTGCCCTCCCAAATGCCAATCTGCGTATATCCCTGGCTAAACCAATCCGAGAAAGGCTGGTAAAAGACCAAAGCCAGCGTTGCCAGAGCCACGACGGCAATTAACGCTACAGCCGCCTTCTCAAGCGATTGACTGCCGCGGAAATTCAGCTTTAATCGCGGCTGGTAATTTCTGAAAACGCTGTAAGCTAATGCCGCGCAAGCCAACACCAGATAGGTATAGAAGTCCCAGGTATTGGTTGGACGCAGCGCGCCAATCACCATTCCGCCAAGCGTAAAACCGATCACAGTCCCGAGTATCTTCAAGCGGCGACCCTCTTCACCCCAACGCGCTTGACTCAACACCACTGACAAACCCCAACTAGCAGCCAGCACCGTAATCGGGAAGGCAATCAGGTGCGCGTGCAGGTCAGCGTAAAGGAATGTGAAATACGGGAACTCCGTAATTGCCTCGCCCGGGATCACTCGACTGGGATGCCAGTACCAGTCCCCGGGATAAAATGGCAGACGTGCCCCTTTGATGAGCTGGAAAAAGCCCTGGAATGTCCAACCAATGTGTTGAAGGATCGATGCCTCTTCAATCGCGAGTCCGCCTGATGCCATCCGTTGGAGTCCATTGAGCAACAATCTGACCGTCCCCAGGTTGCCCAGTACCACCAGCAACACAACCGTCGCCAGGCCGGCTGCAAAAGCCGTTCCCAGCACACATTTGCCTTTTTTTTCGCCTGCACGCAAAGCCAACGAGCGCGGGATGCCCTGGTACAGGTTCCAACCCACGGAAAATGCACCCAGGGCTGTCAAGCTGAACCATAGCGGTAAAACCAGGTTGTACGCCACAGCAGGGATCATTCCCAGCAATTTGATTGGCATACCAACGATTACAAAACCATAATAATAATAATTGATATACCCGCCAGCAAACCACGGGTCAAACGGCGGAAAGGTTACGCTCTTGATCACCGCGTTCAGGTACGAAAAGTCCATAGGCTTTTCGCCGCCTTTGTAAGGATGCCACAGATCCGGGTTGCCCGTTCGCACCCACAAAAACAGCATAAAGGCAATTAACCCCAGGACTTCGATGGTCAGGTAATAGCGCCATTCCTGTTTTACCGCCTGCCAGAGCGTTTTTCGCTGAAAAAAGACCAGGCTGCCGCTCAGGGCGACGAGCCCCAACAAAACCCAGCAGATCATCTGCCGGGTGACCAGTATGCCAAAGGAACCAAAAATCCACACAAAAAACGCCATCAGCAGCAAGCCGACCAGCTTGGTAAACGGGTAGCCGCGATCGCTCATTCTCGGGAAAGCCAGGCGCACAATCGGATAGCTGATCCAACCTAAAACCAGAACAAAGGCATAAAAGACAGCCGTGGCTGCAATTTGTGAACGGTTCACCAGACTGTCACGATCAAACAATTCCGACCAGGTGCCTCCAGCCCGCAACCTTGCCAACCGATCAGCAGGAAGCATCAGGTTGTGCTGCGGCTTATCCGATTTCCCGGGACCCGGACCCCGATAGCTGGCAGCTTCGCCAGGCGTAAAGTACACCACTTTGCTCAAATCAACCGAGCGCAACGAGTTCCGCACCGCGATTGGGTCGTACTCCCCTGTTTTTTTGAAGATCAAAACCTTGGGATGATCATAAACCGTGAAGGCTTCTTCTGCAAATTGGGTATTGAATTCAAAAGGACCCAGCCTGGGGTTGGAATGGAAAACGGCCACCAGCTCAAATCCCAACTCGCCGAAAAAGGATCCGGGCTCGGCTATGCTGTAACACCACAGGACATCCCTGTCCGCCGGGCATCCCAACAGGTAGCGATAATAGAACGTTGTCAGCGGATAGCGTTCAGGCACGCGAGTTGTCGTACCCCACTGGCGGTTCGAGGTGATGAAGATGTAATCTGCCTGGTCGAGAATGGTTTCAAACCGCTCCAATTTGCTGTGATCATCCGGCCAGTACATCTCAAAATTCAGGTTGCCCGTGTAAATTCCGCCGTCTTCGCTGTACGGGCTGAAACCGTCCACCGGGTAAGGAATGGCATCGTCCCAACTACTTTCATGGGCAGGTGCAACCGAATGCAGTACCAGTTGAGCGGCGCTTTCCTGCGTTGATAGGGAGACAGCCAGTGTTTGCCCCGCTTCCACCTGCAAAGGCTCTGGAAGAACAAAGGTAAAGGGACCACCCCTGACATCTTCTTGCACTGAGAAATCGGCGCGAATGCTGCTGAATTGCGATTGTCCGCCCTGGTCGGTCAGCGCAAGGTTGAGTGCCAGGGTTTTTTCACCCGGCGAACCCGCCTGATCCACGATAAAAGGCGCACTGACCGCGGTGATGCTTCCACCCGTGACCATTCGAACGCTCATTTGGTATGGCTGATCAGCCCGGACGCCCTGTTGAATGCGCGGCAACGCACTGTTGAGTACCATGCCGTCATCCGTCATCAGCGTCACCGCTGGTGAGCCGCTTATCGTCAGGTTTAAGTTTTCTTCGGGCAGCGAAAGGCGCAAAAAATATAGCTCATTTTCATTCACCTGCAATGGCGCATCGAAGATGAATTTATAAGCCATGCCGCGCGGGTGGTTGTCCGTTGCCAGGAATCCGCTTTGTACTGATGCTGCAGCCAGGACGGCATCCGGGTTACTCGCAGAGACAATCGACAGGAGCACAGTTTTCATCCCGCCCATCGCCGAGCGGTCTAAAATGTGCTCAAATTGAACTGCGGAGATCAACCCATCCGCCGGGCTGATAAAAGGCTGGGAAAAAGGTGCATTTGATGCCAGCGTATCACCAGCACGGTAGGGCAATGGCTGCATAAAAGCGCCGTCGTCGGTATCGATATGCAGGGTCAACGCGCCCGGGAGGTTGTGGTAAATCCAACGGCTGGCTTCTGCCCGGGTGTGCGGCCGGGTGTAAATCTGAGAAAATGAAAACGCCCATACTGCGGTACCCAGAATGATCACCACTGTCAGGACAATACCCACAACCCGGATGAGACTGGATTTAATTTTGTATCGTCCTAACCTGATGTCACAGCAAGCTGACAACAACCGCTGTAAACCCCACCCGGCGATCAGGGTCAATAAGGGGTAAATCAACACCTGATAGCGCATCGTGCGCACCCAGGAAATCGATTGCCAGACAAAATATAACCCGGTGAATACCCAAAAGGATAAATGCTTCTGCCATTCGTCTTTCCGCAGGATTGAGATCCCCATGCCCAAATATGCCAGCCCGGTAAAAATACCCAACGGCCAGCCCAGCCCCCAGGCGACCAGGTTGCGTCCAGAAAATGTGATCGGTCGCCGCGCCCATTGCAGCGCTGGCGGAAAATCGACTGCGCCGGAAGCTTGCGCACGCAAGCTCTGTAAACCGGACCACCACGTCTGGTTAATCCCGAAATTAAAAAAGCCAGGACCGTTAAAGGCATACGGCTGCCCGATGCGAAAGCTAACAAAGCTGAGCACTGCCGCCAGAACCAGGTTGCGAATGATCTTTAAAAGGGCAACACGGCGCTCATCCGGGTTCATCCCAAGATAGCGCATGCCCTCAACCAGTGGCAGGAGTAGCGCCAACACGACCGCGTTGATCTTTGAGGCTGTTGCCGCCCCTAAAGCCACACCAAACACGATATAGGGTGCCAGTTCATTAATTAAGCCGGTCACCCGGGCGCCATTCCATTTGGCTGTATCGTTTTTAACAGCCTCGAGCTGGTCTGTGTCTGTCGATTCCGGTTGATCACTATCACGCCCGTGCGTTTTAGATCGGGTCAGCGCCCAAACGGCGGCATACATCGTCAACGCGGCAAAGGTATTCGTGGCTGAATCCACTGTGGCATAATGTGAAAGTTGAATCGGCAACACCGCCAGTGCGTAAAATACCGCTCCCAGCAACCCAACCCAGCGATTGTACAGACGCCTGCCAATGGCAAAAATTAGTAGAATGGTGAGCAGGTCGAAAACCGCTGAGAGCTGCCTGCCCAGGATGGTAATGGCATGATAATCGGTTTGACCGAGAGCGTCACCGGCATATCGAACAATAAAAATCGGTAGTGTGCCGTAAACAAAAAAGGTATATCCCCGGTTTGCCGGGTTCAAACTTGAATTCTCAGTATTAAAGTATTCACTCAGGCTGTTCACGGGGGAAATCGACACCTGGACCAGGCTGAGAAACCGTTCATCCGGGTGCATATGCTGGTCTTCATCCCAATTGACCCCCGCCAGTCGCAGATAGGCGCCCGCAATCACACTCAGCAGCAGAAGGATGATCAGCAGGAAATCGGACCAGCGTTTGCGATTGAGCGCAGCGTGGTCGGCTGTGTTCAGATCAGTCATCAGGGCAGTACCCCCTCTGATGGCGGCACAAAAAAGATCAAAAACTCTTTATTTGGGATCTCAGAATCAAATTGCCACAGAACGCCATTCGGAAATATCTGCTGGACAAACCGGGCGT
>Ga0208694_1000715_pt1 | contig 46813 bp, 38 predicted proteins | sample AD_UKC078_MetaG_FD_184442 | JGI IMG/M metagenome (GOLD analysis project Ga0208694, IMG submission 184442) | Active sludge microbial communities of municipal wastewater-treating anaerobic digesters from USA - AD_UKC078_MetaG (SPAdes) (version 2) | ecosystem: Engineered > Bioreactor > Anaerobic >...
TGGTCAATTGTAATAGTTGCTCCTTGAATTGGGCTGTTTGCAGTGTCAACAACTGTGAATGTTACAGTGTATTTTGGTATTTCTTCGAAGTTAGCTGTTAAAGTAACATTTTCACTTGGCATTATATAGTCAAACTGTGCGGTTGTGCTAACCTCCGTTCCACTTTTGGTCCAGTTGATAAAATTGTAACCATCAGCGGGTGTGGCTATTACTGTGATACTGTCACCCATATAATAGTTACCGTTTACACTATCGTTTACAGTACCACCTTCGGATGGATTTGCAACTAATGTTAAATTATATTGATGAGCTATTGTTACGTTAACAATAGTAGTAAAGTCATCGTCAGGATTTTGATCTTCGGCATATACGATAACACCTTTAATGCCAATTGTTCCTACTGTTGTTGGTGTCCACGTTAAGTTAATAGAAGTTTGTGCCTCTGAGGCTAAATCAACTCCGTTTGCAGTTGCCAGTACGGTGTTTACTGTATCTTGTAGCTGAACAGTATATTTGGTGCCTGTGACAAGATAAGTTCCTTCGTTAAAAATAACGAAAGAAACAGTGTTTGGCTTGTTAACTACTGCACGGGGAGATGCGTTTAATTGAACTGCCGTCAAGTTTTTTAGCTCCACTTCTCCAACTACGATATTTTCTATTACAGTATCTTTAACACATGTCGAGCTATCGCTTGTCACTGTGACTTTATAAGTACCTGCTGCCAAGCCCTCAAACACTCCATCTTGATTGGTTTCACCCACTATTGCATACTTCAATGGAGCAGTACCATTTTTTTTCATATATATCACACCATTGGCTTTTCCAATTTTCGCTGGGGTTATACTATCACAATACGCTGTATATACGCTATTTTCAGACAAATAGTGACGATTAACAGAGCTTTCTATTTCATAAATAGCAGGAGGCAGGTCTGTGGCATCTGCATTGTTATGGTAAGATACTGTCCATTGGGAACGGATTATGGAATCTGTGCCGTGAGCATGGGTGGACTGTACAATTACAGAATCAACTGCTCCAGAACCACTTGTAGGATATATTTTTGTATATGTGCCTTGTTCTACGAAGTTTTGATCAAACCAAATCACAAAAACTCTAACATAGGGGCGAGGTGCGTCTGCTCCTTTTGCTGTTTTTAAGACCAATTGAGCGTTTGTATTACTGCAAAAGTGATAGATTTCACCTTTTGCTAATTCCCCGTCTCTTGTCACATCCCTTGAAGTTACCCTCTCAAGATTTATCCCATTTATTTTTAGTTTGCGATTTGGATTATCGCGAATAATCAAATGGTCTTTACGAATAGTTGCATTGTTCACTAAAATGTTGTATGCTTCATTCTCTTCTAAGATTAAAACATTACACTCTATTAAGCTGTTGATTGTGACTGTCCCTTTCTTAATCACAAAATCGGAATACGTTTTTATTGGAGTGTTCAAAGTAATTTCTCCGATAGCCTCTATATGAACCGAGCCTTTTAATTTGATATCAGAGGTTATAGCGCCTCTTGTTTCCGATTTTAAAACCCATACACCTTCGAAATCATCAACAACAGATGATCCAATTTCAATCATTCCGTATGATGAAATTTTAGTCTTCGGTTTTCCACTTACTTTTCCGGAGTACCAGTATAGGTTTTCCACTTCAACATCATTGTCAATAAAGATATGACTATTAGACTTGTCGATAAATACGTTGTCAGTTTTTGATGGAATTACTCCTTCAATATTATTTGTTGTTCGGAGTTCCCACATAGTTGGGTCATTCCATCTTCCTGTTCCTCCTTTCCAGTAAAAATCTCGTGCCAACAATCCTGTTGTAGGAATTAAGGCAAATGCGAGGATAATCAATAAGCGTCTCATACTATTTGGATTAAAGTTTATCATGATGTTTATATTTTTATGTTCTGTTTTGATATCTTTTGTTTATGTCTGCTGTGTGTATTATAACGTGTGTTAAACTTATATTATCGTGTCTGTTTTGTTTTATTATATGTGCCCGTAATAATACGTTTAAAATTTGAAATATGTTTGCTCGTTTATCAATGATTTATCGACTTACATCAAAGCAAGCAGAGTTAAAAGTTTGTATAATTGGTCATATTATGATGTCTTTACTTATCAACACCAATATCAATATTATTCTCACGGAGAATTTCCAGAGCTATGTTACGTTGATTTTTAACTCTAATAAGAATAATAATTAGCCATACGATAATTGCAGTTAATACAATAAAGATTGCAATATAAATATTACCATACTCTCCTGCATATTCTGTTTTTATACGTGTCTGAGTTACAGGAGTTTCAATTGAAGTAGAGTCCTTTAATGCAACAGACTTCTGATAACTGTCTAACGCTCTGCGACTGTCGTTAGTCTCAACATAAAGAAGATATAAGTTATGGTAAATATCGCTTAATAGTACACTGTTTTTGACACTGTCTGCCAAAACCAATGCTTTATTATATTCATTTTCAGCAGCTTTATAATCTTTTTTTAAGAATTTAACTTTTCCGATATTAAGCAAGATTTTTGAGTAGAGCTCAGTGTAATCTTTATTGCAATATTTTAGGGCTTGCTCTAATGTTTCGTTTGATTTGTCTAATTGCTTTAGCTTGATATAAATCTGTCCCATGTTATTCAAGTTAAATGCTATTTGATCTTGGTTGTGGAAAAGCTGTTGTATTTGAAGCGCTTGTTGAAAATGAGACAGCGCCTCTTTAAGATTTCCTATCTCTTCGTAAGTAGATCCTAACTGGCTGTGAGTCCGAGCCTTACCCCTTTGATTGCCTAATTTTGTGTAAAACTTTAAAGCTGAGTTTAACGCATTTACCGAGTTCGAATATTCGCGAGCAAGATAATAGACCACACCAAGATCAAAATATGTATCTGCTACATGGTCGTCGTGCTCTAATTGCTCAAAAACTCGCACTGTTTGCTGATAGTAAAAAATAGCTTTCGGATAATCTTTCAAAAGAATGTATGACATTCCAATTTTTTGAAAAATATTACCAGCTTTGTCTCGCGCTCCAATTCTTAATGATATTCGTAAAGCCTGTTGAAAAAAGCTGATAGCTTCGTTGTATTGCTTTTGATTATAGTATGATAATCCAATGTAGTTCAGCGCGTTAGATAGTTCATGATACTCTTCTAAAGCATTTGCCAAATCTCTTGCTTTTGTTGAATATTCTCGGCTTTTATCTGGGTCAGAATCAAAAAGTTCCCTTGCTAAATCGTTTAGAGCAATTACACGTTCTACACCTGTTTCGGGGATGCTGTCTTTTAGCTCTGCATAACCCGACTGTAGTGATATTGTGAAAATTATTAGTAATACTAAGTGTTTCATAATCAAGCTAAAAGTTATTAGAACACAGATAACATAGATGTAACAGATTTACACAGATTATTATCCGTGTAAATCCGTTCAATCCGTGTGTTCTGTGTTCCATTCATAATTTAGTTAAAAGTTTATAAAGTTCGTAAAGTTAAAAGGTAAAGGGAGATTAAAGCGCTTCCACTTTCCACTTTTACCTTTTAACTTTTAATGATATCAATTTGCAATCCAAGAGCGAAAATAAGACGGAAAAATAAGCCAACACTAGGTTCTACCACTCCATTTTCGATTTTTGAAATATATGATTTAGTAGTTCCTACACGTTTTGCAAGTTCACTTTGCGTTATTTTTGCTTCCTTTCTTGCTTGTAACAGTATTTGTGAAGCATAAAAAGCCCTAGCTTCATCTTCAAAACGAGCGCGTTCTGCCGTTCCTTGTTTACCGTATTTCGCATCTAAAACAAGGTCGTAATCTTTAATTTTGTCGTCGTTTGTGTGCATAATAAGCCTCCTTTATTTTTAAAGCTTTATCTATTTCTTGTTTAGGTGTTTTTTGCGTTTTCTTCTGAAACCCGTTAAATAGCACTACAATTTGTCCTTCATCGAATATAAAAAACAGGCGATAGATATTACTTTTATACTCTATGCGTAATTCAAACAGCTCCTCACGAATGAATTTTACAAACTTTGTAGAAAGACGTTCTTGTGTTTTGAGTAAGAGTAAACAATAATGTATTTTCTCTTGTACGCTTTCCTCAAGCTCTGCCATGAATGCTTCAAAGTAACCTCCATACGTTCTTATCTTTCTATTCATACACCTACAATTAAAGTAGATAGCGCCTTTTACCTTTATTTTGGTATGTTAATTTTATACAACAAATATACCAAAAGTTTCTATATATTACAACCTTTTTTTTCAATTAACAATTAATAATTTAGTTAAAAGTTAAAAGTTCATAAAATTATTTGAACACAGATGACACAGATTAAACGGATTTTTCACAGATTTTTATCCGTGTAAATCTGTGTTATCTGTGTTATCTGTGTTCCTTTCATTTGGGATTAAAAAGTCAATTTTAGATTCATCATTATACGTGACTTCGAAATTAAGTTTTCCTCCCCACAGTTTTACAAAATCTAAGCAAAAAAACAGATGTTTCTCTGTTTCCGACAAATCATCGCGGTTTTCTATCGCCATAATATCATCATCAACATTTATAAACCGTGCAATTTTTTTATTTACGTTTGAGTCTCCATTGTCAAATATAGAAATAATTATTGAATCCTCACTGTTAGTACATTTTATTATTATTTGACCATGCTCTATTGCTGATTGTATCCTGTACCACATCAAGTTACTGAACACGATTGAAACTGCTACTGGGTCGCAATTGAAAAAAAGAGTTTTGGGCGCTAAGTTTTTTATCTCCACCTGTTTTAAGTCAGACAAATATTTGTAAAGGCTTGTAATATCATCAACTAACAGATTGATATTTGTCCTTTCGGGTTGTAGTTCAATCGAGTGTTTTTGAAGTTTAGCCCAGTTCAGAGTATTTTCTATGTGATTGTAAATGCTTGATGTTGACTGAATAAAGGCTGATATCGTATTGTCTGATTTGTTTCCAGAACTTCTTACCGACTCTATTTCGGCGTTGTGAAGCATTGCAAAAAAAGGAAGTTTAATGTTTTGTATTATAATGTTAACTAACTTATCTTTAGTGTTTTGTACTTTTTCAAAGTTCTTTTTACTCTTTTCTAACTGAGCGTTCAGAAGGTTAAGATTTTTGTTTGTATTTTCAAGACTTATATTTACCCTATTTTTAACTCTGTAGCGCGAAAAGAGCAATATCGCTATAACAATTGCAGCTACAGTAAGTAAAATAAATAGATTTTTAATAGATTTTTCTAATCGGTTTTCGTTGATAAGCGCCGTTTCGCGTAGTTTTTGCTCTTTTACTATTGCTTTTATTTCTGCCTCTTTCTTTTCTGCCTCTAATTCACGTGCAAAGCTCAATTTTTCAGCTTCGTATTGGGTTTTTACCTCTGTAAGTTTCAACACAAGGTCTTGATTTATAAGACTATCGTTATACGCTTCATATTCGTGACGATAAAACAGAGCGCTTCTAAAATTCGACCTCTTTTCGTACAATTCCGAAAGTTTTAACGCGATATTACGCCTCATTTCGTGACCTAAATCAACTCTTTTTTCATTCCAAGCCAACTGTAAGTAAGTTATCGCTTGTGTTAAGTTGAGATTTTCTGCTTCAGCTATCGATAAATCGTAATTGGTTTGGGCTACACCTTTATAATCTTTTATCTCTTTTCTTATCCTTAGTGACTGTAGAAAATATGATTTTGCCTCTTTATACAGTTTTTGTGTAAGATACAGATTACCAATATTATTGATAATATCCGATCTTCTTTTATGGTCAGATATTTGACGATATAGTTCAAGCGATTTTTTGTAATATTCCAATGACATATCGTAGTTGCCGAGGTTTTTATACATCATTGCAATATTGTTTAAAATACGTGCATTTTCAATTTTATCTTCAATTATTTCGCTGTATCCCAATGCACTAAGGTAGTAATCTAAAGCATGATCGTATTGCCCTTTTTTGTAATAAACACCGCCTATATAGTTGAGGCTAAGAGCAATTAAAGCATCGTTAGATAAATTTTGATGTATTGTAAGCGCCTCCTCGTAATATTGTAGGGCTGTTTCTGGCATATTTATATCATTATAAATAGTTCCGATATTATTTAAAGTTGCTGCAATTTGTTGAATATCAGCAATATTACGCCTTATTTGCAGTGCAAGTTGAAAATTTTCGAGAGCAAGAGTGTAGTTGTTTATATTTCTGTATGTTGAGCCTAACTCATTGTATATCACTGCTATATTTGTGTCATTTCCAAGTGATTTCCAAATATTTAAAGCTTGATTTAGGTTTGATATTGCTTTCTCGGTATTGCCACTCCTTGTTTGTGCTTTTGCTAAATTGCTTAAACTGCGAGCAATACCGGCAGAGTCGCCAGCCTGTGTTGCATATTTATTTGATTCGTAGTAGTTATTTATTGCCTCATCGTATTTGTTAAGTCGCAAACAGGCATTTCCCATCAAATTATATGTCGATGAAACGTTTTTATATGACTTTAAGTCCAAATAAATCAAAAGCGCTTGATGATGATAACTTAACGCTGAATCTAAGTTGCCCGTTTCACTAAATATCAAACCGATGTTGTTAATTGCAACGGCTTCAGTCTCTTTGTCCGATATTTTTCTTGCAAGATTTTTAAGTCTGTTGAATTCGAGTTTGGCTTTTGTCCACTCTCTGTTTTTCCAATAGAGTCGTCCTTTTGTCTTAGTAAATTCAATTATTGACGATCTTAACTTTGTTGTATTCAGGTAGTTATTAAGACCCTCGGCACATTTTAAAGCGTCTGCATATCTGCCAAAATCCTCCAAGTGTTTTATCTCTAATAAAGCTGTATTAATGATGGCGTTGGTGTCAGCCGATATTTTCGCCAATTCGGTTGCTTTGTTAAAATAGTATAAAGCCGAATCGTTTTTCTTGTCCGCAAACGTTAAGCCAATTTTGATATATATATTTATTGATTTGTTCTTATCGGTCTCTGCAAGGTTATGTTGAAGAGTATCAGTCTCTTCAGCCCTGCATAGATTTGCAGTTATCAATAAGATATATATCAGATAACGAGCCATTTGTTACGGTATTAATTCTTCAATTTCGGCGCTTATTTTTGACCATTTTTTGCATAGGTTTTGATATTCTGCTGACACATTCTCCATATAGTCGTTTTCTAAATGCCCTATTATTTTATCAATGCTCGATATCACATCAGGGTTTGCGAAATATAGAAATGATGAGCGAATTGACATAAACTCCTTAATTAGCAATGCTTTTCTCTTTTTTCTTATAAGCATATCTATTTTTGCCAATTGTGGATTGATGCTTTTGGGAAATAGTTTCAAAACTTTTATAACTTTTTCTCTTTCGTTTGAATAAGTTTCAAACATTACTTTTAAGTCAATATGTTCAAAATCAGCCCATACAGGAGTTATAAACTCTTTGGTAGCAACTGTGTTTGAATTTTTTATATCAACATATTTGTCTATTATTAGAAATAGCGTTGCAGGTTTAAAAGGTTTATCCATTGTATCTGCAATTATCAGAGTGTGTGAGCTTTTGATTGATTTTTTTGTCGATAGTAGTACAATGGGAACGTTGTTTATATTTTTGTGAATTAATGTTTGTGTGATGCTGTTCTTCGATTGTTTGGCAGTTTTGTGATCAATGAATATTAGGCATAACGGTTGGCTTGTCAACACTTTTTCAATTTGCATTGTGTCATATGAGCAAACGGCACGTATGTTGTTATAACGCACTCTAACAAGGTCTATAATAACGTTACAAACCGAATACTCTTGATCTATTACTAATATCGTACCTTTTTCTTTCATGATTACTTTTGGAACTTGATGTTTTCCTGATTAAAACTTTACGCCTAATACTATAATATCATCAATTTGGCTCGTTTCTTTCTTCCACTCATTTAAATTTTTCTCAAGTAACGTAGCCTGCTTTTCAATGTCAGCTTCTGCGATTGATTCGATTATTGTTTTAAAACCCGAAGTTAATAATTTTCTATTCCATTTACCACCAAATTGGTCGGGGAAACCGTCTGAAAACATGAAAATTGTGTCCCCTTCTTGGAGCTGAATAAATTTGTTTGTAAAAGACAACTCCTCCCCAATATGTATCCCTACAGGCATTCTATCGGCATTGTATGTTATTAGGGTTTTGTTGCTGTATATCCAAAGTGGGATATTACCTCCTGCGTAGCATGCTTTGTTGGTAGAGTTTTCAATTATTATCATTCCCATATCTATGGTGTCGGTACTACTACCATCGGTGTAAGTAGTTTGATGTAGGTTGCTACGGATTTTTTCTCTAAGTTTTCCCAATAGCATTGCGGCATCAAAATTTGAGTATTGACCTGTAAGTTCATTAAGCAGAGATATACCCAACATACTCATAAAAGCGCCAGGAACGCCGTGCCCAGTGCAATCAGCTACGACAACAACTCGATAGTTGTCTTCACTGTGAACCCAGTAAAAATCGCCACTAACAACGTCTCGTGGCTTAAAAAACACGAAATGATTTGGGAAAAGATTGTTTATAACCGACATAGGTGGAAGCATAGCCTTTTGTATTCTGCTTGCATAAACAATGCTGTCGGTTATTTTTTCGTTTTGACTGCTTATCTTATCGCGTTGAACTTCTATCTCTTGTTTTTGTTGGTTTAATATTTTGTTTGTACGGATTTTTTGTCGCCAAGCAATAAAAATTGTGACAACCAAGCCCATTAGTAAAACTAATGCTCCCAACATATAGTAGTAGCGTTGGTTTTTTTGTCTAATCTCCGAATCTTTCAACTCTATTTCAAACTGTTTTCTTTCAACTGCTTGAACTCGTTTTTCGTGCTCGAAGCGAATCTCCATATCGGCAATTCGTTTAATAGTTTCATCTCGGTTTAGCGCCTCTTGAGACTCATTGTATAGTTTGTAGTAACTATGTGCCTGTTTGTAGTTTCCTACAGTTTCAAAATATTGGCTAAGCAGTAGGCTTGCATCTTTTTTTAATGTCCAATCATTTATTTGCTCGGAAATATTAAATGCTCCCAGAGCCATATCGTAAGCACGCTTGTTCTTTTGGTTTTCCATTAGGAACTGTCCAAACTGCAACATGGTGTAACCCTCACCTTGTACATCTAATATCAGTTGGCGAGAGGCTAAAGCCATTTTAAAATAGTACATCGTGGAATCGATATCGTTAATTTTCCATTTCAAATTGGCAATATTGTTCAGTGTTGCTGCTTGATTTTTCAAATCTCCCAAATCGGTATATAGATCGTAGGCTTTGAAATAGTAGAAATGGGAACTATCAGATATATCTAAGTTTTTAAACACCATACCCAAACTGTTACATGTCGCAGCCATTAACTGCTTGTTGTTAAGTTGCTTGCGAATAGCATACGATGCTTTGTAATAATCAAGGGCTTTTGTATAGTTTTTTGCAGTTAAATAGTCTCCAGCAATAAAATTCAGTGCAATAGATTCGCGCAGAGGGTTTCCGATTGATTTGTATATTTCAAGAACCGAGTTGTGATACTCAAGTGAACGGTCAATATTGCCCAAATCGCGATAGATAAGCCCAATATTTTCGAGAACCAAAGCGGTTTTCATCTTGTCAGAACCTTTTTCGTATATTTTTAGGCTTTCGATATAGTTGTCTATAGCTTTGTGATAATCTTTCATATCCCAATATAAGCCACCAAGATTTAGATAGGTAAAAGCAATATTTAAGTTGTTACCCAATCGCTTTTGTAGTGTAAGAGCCTCATTGAAATAAATAACCGAACTATCAAAATCGCCTTTGGTTTTGTATAGTGTGGCTAAATTGGTATAGCTTGATGCTATTGAAGATGAGTCAGACATAAAGCGCCTGATTGACAAAGCTTCATGAAAATTGCTTGAAGCGCTGTCGTAATTGTTCAGTCTGAGAAAAACACCGCCCGAGAGTGATAAAACATTTGCCAAACCGCTACTGTCGTTCAGTTCCTGATACAGCTCCTTAGCCACTCTGAGTGTACGCAATGAAGCATCAAAATTACTTATGTCGCGTTGAACCAATGCGAGGTTAACATAAGACGAGGCTGCGCCAGAATCGTCGGAGAGCCGTTGCCTTATACTAATACTCTTTTGATAACTTATTCGTGCATCTTCGTACAGTCCCATGCGCCAGTTCACGCCGCCTTGATGATAATGTACCAATCCTATTGAAGCTGAATCGGATCTCTCCTCAGCACGTGTCATAGCCTGATTTAAAACAGCTTGAGCGCTGTCAAACGAACCTTTATCACGCCACCATACCGCGGCTTCGCACATAAGGTTAACTTGTTCGTAGGTGTTTTTACCTTTCAATGATAATCTCAAAAGACTATCAGGTGGATGAATTGCAAAAGCCGATGTTATTGAAACTAAAGCAAATATTGCAGAAAAAAGTGCCTTCATATATCTCAAAATCTTTCTGCCAAGATACGAAAAGTAATGTGGTTGTCAAAAGATTAATTAAAAAAATAAATAGAGCGGATTCAATTAGCAATTAATAATTTACTATCTTTACAAATCAGGATAAACTTGGACATTAAGACCTTGTTCCAATTTTTAATACATAAATAGATAGTAGCAATCAAATTTATAAATCTTTATTAGCATGAAAAAAAGTACTTTATTTTTAATTTCCGCAGCAATTTTTATTGCCAGTTGTGGTAATCCAAAAACTGAAACATTAGAAGTTGATATTAATGAATCAAAAGAACAAATAGAGTTAGTGGATTATGGTGCAGAACCTATCGTTTTTGACATCGAGGATGTAACGAGCAGAAATGTAAACTTCCGTACGGCTTTCTGGACGGGTAATTTTGTACAAATGACTTTAATGACCTTGCAACCGGGTGAAGATATTGGTTTAGAGCTTCATACCCAGACTGACCAGTTTATTCGCGTGGAAGAAGGAAAAGGAATTGTGTATATGGGAGATACAGAGGATAATCTGGATTTTGTACGTGAGGTAAAAGAGGATTTTGCACTCTTTATCCCTGCCGGAAAATGGCACAACTTAAAAAACACAGGTGATGAACCGTTGAAACTTTATTCGATCTATGCACCTGCCGAGCATGCACGCGGAACAGTTCACAAAACCCGGGCAGAAGGAATTGAACATGACCACGATCATTAGGTTATACCGATTGGACAGCTACAATAGTCCAAACTTCGCTATCGCTCTTTTGGACTATGTATCTGTAACATCGGTATTTGCCATTGTGAAATTTTAAAAAAGAATGGACTATTTTAAAATTACAATTGGTATTATTGGAGGTTAGTATTTACTAAGACTATTTTCTTAAACCTAAGTTTAAGAGCAAGAGAGACTTCTTTATCACTCTTGCTCTTTTTTTTTTGATGGAGATGGATTTAGTCTGTGTTCCGCAATGCTGTTTTTGTCAATTTCCAATTACTTTTCAATTACAACTTTATATTCTGCTGTACTGTTTGTAGTGTGGAGTCTAATAAAATAGATACCACGTGTAAGTGAAGAGACATTTACAGCACTCTCTGTGCTATACATTTCTGTTTCACTTTGCACTAACCTACCGAGAGCATCGTATATCTCAAAGCTAAGGATAGGAGTGTCGCTCTTTATATTGAGTATATCGTTTGCTGGATTTGGATAGATAATGATGTTTGCTTGTGTGATTTCCTCAATATTGGTAGTGCCTATATAAGGCATAAAGTCTTGCCACTGTTCGGCATTTTCATATAGTTCTACACTGCCTTCTGGCACATATAGTGCGCAAGCATTGGGATCTGTGCCTTTAGGAATACCCAAGAATACTTCATAACCTAATGATACCGAAACGGGGTTTGGTACATTTGTTACAATAGAAGTTAAGCCAGTGCAATTTCGGAAAGCACTATTTCCAATAGATGTTACAAATTCAGGAATTTTAATCGATGTCAAGCTATTGCATTCACTAAAAGCCCAATCTCCAATTGATGTTACCGATTCAGGAATAGTGATTGATGTTAAGCTATTGCATTCACTAAAAGCCTCATGTCCAATTGATGTTACCGATTCAGGAATGGTTACAGATTTTAAGTTACTGCAATTCTGGAAAGTACCATTTTTAATTGATGTTATGGATTCGGGAATATTAATTGATATTAAGCTGCTACAGTTTTTGAAAGCATACAATCCAATTGATGCTACTGATTCAGGGATAATAATTGAAGTTAAGCCACTGCAATTTTGGAAAGCACAATCTCCAATTGATGTTACCGATTCAGGAATAGTTATTGATGTTAAGCCGTAACAAGCTAAGAAAGCCTCAGTCCCAATTGATGTTATGGATTCAGGAATATTGAACGATGTTAAGCTAATGCAAGCTCCAAAAGTGCAATAATTAATCGAAGTAACCAGAGGCGGAATTGCAATTGATTCTAAGCTTAAGCAACTCGCGAAAGCATAATCTCCAATTGAAGCAACTGATTCTGGAATGGTAATTGATACCAAGTCGTGACAATTATCAAAAGCTGCATCTTCAATCGAAGTTACCGATTCTGGAATGGCGTATGAAGTTCCTGGCTTGCCTGCAGGGTACTTTTTTATTATAGTTTTGTCATAGTTGAATAGTACCCCGTCTTCGATGATAAATGACGTATTGTTGCTATCTAAGTATATATTTTCAAGAGACCAGCATCCACCGAAAGCTTGCTTTTCAATTGATGTTACAGATGCAGGAATATAGATTGATATTAAGTTAGTACAACCTTTGAAAGCAGCTTGTTCAATTGATGTTAAGAATTGTGGAATAGTAATCGATGTTAAACCACTGCAAGCTATGAAAGCAACTTCTTTGATTTTAATTACCGATTCAGGAATGGTAATTGATGTCATATTTGTACATTGGATAAAAGAACTATATCCTATAGCTGTAACTTCAAATTTAACCCCGTTATAAGTTATGCTGTTCGGTATAACCACATCTCCAGTAGGTTTTTCAGTTGCTGTCCAGTGAGGGAAGCCTCCACTTTGATAGGTTGTCTCTACAGTTGCTGTGGGGGAAAGGCTTGTAACTCGGTAGTAAAGATCACCTACCTTAAATTTGTCACCTACGGCTTGTGCCAAGGCACCTGTGCTTATCGTCAAAACAAATATGCTAACGATGATAATTTTTATTTTTTTCATGACTTAAAGTTTTGATTAATTTTTATTATTCTCCCAATATAACTATTTTTTTCGACAAATCGATTTATGGAGTGTTAATTTTTCTATTATGCCGTATCACGGTTACTGGGTTTGCCGAAGTGACCGTAGCATGGTGGCTGAGTGCGCAGCTATCGAAGCCGCTTGCATGAGATAAATTAATACCTCATTAAACCGCCCCAAAAACACAAAGTGAACCGCTCCAAAAACACCAAGTAAAGCACTAATAAAAAGCAGTAGTTGCTTTTTACACAGAGTGTTGTGCAAGAGAGACAGTAATTGTTTTTTAATCTATTAGTTCTGTTTTTAAGGAGCTGTGACATCAACAATTTTGTAACTTGTGCTGCGCCCGCCACCTTCTTCGGGTTGTAAAACTCCTTTTTTGATCAGGTCTTTAATATCTCTGATAGCAGTATCTTGGGAGCATTTACATATTTTTGCCCATTTTGAAGATTGCAGCTTCCCGGTAAAATTGCCATCTAACAATTTATTTAGTATTAGTCTTTGTCTTTCGTTGATAGGAGTACGCTCGTGCTTGTTCCAAAATATTGTTTTAAGCAAAACTTGCGATGTGGTTTGTTCAGAATATAGCAACGCATTTTTCATACAATCAAGGAAAAACAGAAGCCAATCTGTAATGTTGCTGTCAGTGCTCCATTGCACCTTTTGCAGTACTTCATAGTAGTTTTTTTTCTGCGCAAGAATCTGACTTGACAGGCTATAAAAGCGTTGAGAGTTTTTTTCAGCTCTTGCTAATAACATATCAGTTATAGTGCGTGCAATACGTCCATTTCCATCGTCAAATGGGTGGATAATAATAAACCAAAAATGAGCGATAGCAGCTTTCAACAACGCATCGACTTCAGATTCGTGATTTATCCACGATAGGAATTTATCCATTTCACTTTTCACATTTTTGGCAGCTACCGCCTCATAATGTACCTTTTCTTTACCCATAGCGCCAGAAACGATTTGCATTTCGCCTTTTCTGTAAGATGCTATATCAATTTTATATGCTCCACTGTAGCCACTTGGAAATAAGGCATTATGCCAACCAAAGAGCCTCTCTTCGGTCAACGGCTTTTCATAGCGCTGCGTTGCATCTAACATCATTTCCACTACCCCTTCGATATGGCGAGCCGACTGAACCAACCCAGCTGTATTTATCCCTAAACGGCGAGCAATGGAAGAGCGGACTTGTTCGTAATTCAACAATTCGCCCTCTATTTCTGACGATTTAATGATATCGAACGTAAAAGTATTTAGTAAAGTCTCCTCTTTTTGCGAAAAGCCGACAGCGCTCAATATACCGTTCAGTCGCCCTTGTAAATATTTGACCTCTCCGAACAGGTCTCTAATTTTTTCTTCTTCCCAGACAAAATCTGTCCAGTTCTCGTACTGGTAAATGTATTTTGCCATACTGAAAATTTTTTTACTATGTGATTACACAATAAATTACACAAAAATATGACTTTTGCGGAGAAAAATAAATTATTCTTCGCAAAAATGCGAAGAAAATTTATTTTTTCTTTAGCTATTTAGAGCGCTGTAATAAGCATTTATTGTATATGTTTGCAAACAGATAATATAAGCAAGTTTGTTTGCGCTTTTTGTATATATTTGCGCCAAACCAAAACACCAAAATTTAATTTAGAAATAGATTTCTGACATCATATAATAATACCACACACAAAAAGGCATAGTTCTTGGGTATATGTGATAATGTGAAATAAAAAATAATAAACTATAAATCGTAAAATTGAAATTTATGAAGAATTTTCTGCTAACTTCATCGATAGGGAAAAAGTTTGTGGTTTCGCTATCGGGTCTGTTTTTAATGGCATTTATTACGGTTCATTTAACCGTAAATCTAATGCTTGTGATAGACGATTCGGGTAATATGTATAACATTGCTGCCAATTTTATGGGAACAAACCCGATAATAAAAGTGGTTGAGCCTGTGTTGGCAATTGGTTTTTTAATCCACATTGCATACACAATTACTCTTACAATTCAGAACTTGTTAGCCCGACCTAAAGGATATGCAAAATCGCGGACTGCCGCAGGTGTTTCGTGGGCATCACGTAACATGTTCATTTTGGGTGGATTAATAGCCGTATTTTTAGCGCTACACCTAATGAATTTCTTTATTAAAATGAAATTTACGGGAGATCCACTTTATAGCGATATTGTAGTAAATGGCGAGACAATGAAAAACAGTTACCTTTTGGTATCATCACTATTTAGAGGTAGTCTGGCATACAGCTTATTGTATATTGCGGGTGCAATTCTGTTAGGACTTCATTTAACACATGGATTTTGGTCGGCTTTCCAAAGTATAGGTTTTAACAATGATATTTGGTTGCCACGTCTGAAAACCATTGCATTAATATTTGCAGTTGTTGTTGCAACTGGATTTGCGATAATACCTATATACTTTAGGTTATTTTAACATAGTGTCTGAACACTATATCAATTAAATGATTAAAAAACATTAAGTTATGTCAAAATTAGATTCAAAAATACCCGATGGTCCATTAGCCGAGAAGTGGACAAAACATAAAGCATCATTAAAACTTGTTAATCCTGCAAATCGAAAAAGATTAGACATTATTGTTGTTGGCACAGGTTTAGCAGGCTCGGGCGCTGCCTCAACACTTGGCGAAATGGGATACAACGTAAAAGTATTCTGTTATCAAGATTCGCCACGTAGAGCGCACTCTGTTGCGGCACAAGGCGGTATCAACGCTGCAAAAAACTATAAAAATGATGGCGATAGTATATTTCGTCTCTTTTTCGATATGATAAAAGGAGGCGACTATCGTGCACGCGAAGCCAATGTTTACAGGGCTGCGGAGGTTAGCAATGATGTTATTGACCACTATACCGCTATTGGAGTGCCATTTACTCGCGATTATGGCGGGTTGTTAGATAACCGTTCGTTTGGCGGTGTACAAGTAAGTCGCACATTTTACGCCAAAGGACAAACCGGACAACACTGTCTTTTAGGTGGATATGGAGCTTTAGCACGACAAGTGCAAGCCGGAACAGTTACGATGTATCCACGTCAAGAGATGTTAGATTTAGTTGTGGTCGATGGAAGGGCACGCGGAATTATTACACGAAATCTTGTAACAGGTGAAATAGAGAGACACTCAGCACATGCAGTTGTCTTAGCAACAGGTGGTTACGGAACAATCTACTATCTATCGACATTAGCGATAAACAGCAATGGTTCAGCAGCATGGAGCGCATTCAAGCGTGGAGCCTATTTCGCAAACCCAAGTTTTATACAGATACACCCAACATCAATACCTGTCCTTAACGATTATCAGGCAAAACTAACTCTGATGAGCGAGTCGCTAAGAAACGATGGTAGAGTTTGGGTTCCCAAAACAAAAGGCGACAAACGTAATCCAAACGATATTCCTGAAGATGAGCGCGATTACTATCTAGAGAGACGTTATCCCTCTTACGGAAACCTTGTTCCACGCGACGTGGCTTCACGTGCAGCCAAAGAGCGTTGCGATGCAGGCTATGGAGTAGGGGAGTCGGGTTTATCGGTTTACTTAGATTTTCGCGATGCCATAAAGAATCAAGGTAAAGATGCTATCGAAGGAAAGTATGGTAACTTGTTCGAGATGTACGAAAAAATTATAGGCGAATCACCATACAATACCCCGATGCGTATTTATCCAGCCGGACACTATACTATGGGTGGATTATGGGTTGATTATAACCTTATGACAACAATTCCGGGTCTGTTCGCTATTGGCGAATCAAATTTCTCTGACCACGGAGCTAACCGTCTGGGAGCAAGCTCATTAATGCAGTGCGCAGGAGATGGATATTTTATACTTCCATACACAATTGCCGACTACTTGTCAGACCAGATACGTGTACCCAGAATATCAAATGAGTTGCCTGAATTTAAAGAGGCTGAAAAGCAAATCAAAGATAAAATACAGTGTCTAATGGATGTTAAAGGAACCAAATCGGCAACATCATTCCATAAGCGTTTGGGGAAAATCATGTGGGATTATTGTGGTATGTATCGTAACGAGGAGGGTTTAAAAAAGGCTTTGGTTTTGATAAAAGAGCTTGAACAAGAGTTTTGGAAAGACCTAAGAATAACTGGCACGGCTGAAGGCGTTAACCAAGATTTGGAAAAAGCAGGTCGAGTTGCTGATTATTTTGAATTGTCGCAATTGCTTTGTCATGATGCTCTTAACAGAAAAGAGAGCTGTGGCGCACACTTTCGCGAGGAGAGTCAAACCGATTCAGGAGAAACCAAACGCGATGACGACAATTTTGCATACGTTGCGGCATGGGAATACAAAGGCAAGGAACAAGAGCCCGTACTGCATAAAGAAGAACTTAAGTTTGAATATGTTCAGTTGCAAGAAAGAAGTTATAAATAATTGTAAAACAAGTTTTTACTATATAGTTGTAAAAAATATAAAACGGTCAAAAAATGAATATCACACTTAAAATATGGCGACAACAAAATGCTAAAGCCAAAGGTAGATTTGAAACCTATCACCTTGACAACGTTTCTGTAGAAATGTCTTTCCTTGAAATGTTAGACTATCTTAACAACACTTTGGTTGAGGCAGGCAAAGAGCCTGTCGCATTTGAAAGCGATTGTCGCGAAGGTATTTGTGGTTGTTGTGGTTTGTATATAAACGGACATCCACACGGTAAATTAGGAAAAATCACAACTTGTGAACTTTACATGCGTGAGTTTAAAGATGGCGATACTATTACCGTAGAACCTTGGCGTTCAGGGGCTTTTCCTGTAATCAAGGATTTGATAGTCGATCGAAAGGCTTTTGAAAAAATCATGTATGCCGGCGGATTTATATCTGTAAATGCTGGTGCGGCTCAAGACGCAAACTCGATTCTCGTAAACAAACACGATTTCGATCACGCTTTTGATGCAGCTTCGTGTATCGGTTGCGGTGCGTGTGTTGCCGCATGTAAGAATGCTTCGGCAATGCTGTTTGTATCGGCAAAAGTATCGCATTTGGCGCTATTGCCACAAGGAAAACCAGAAGCAGCAAGACGAGCCAAAGCAATGGTCGCTAAAATGGACGAACTTGGATTTGGAAACTGCACAAACACAGGAGCTTGCGAAGCGGAATGTCCAAAAGGTATTACAATTGCTAATATTGCACGTTTGAATAGAGAGTTTTTAGCAGCTAAGCTAAAAGACTAAATCCTTAAATGTTAATAGTTTGTGAAGTTTGTAAAGTAAAAAACGGTCGCTTCGATGATTATTGAGCTTGTCGAAATGTAAACTCAGTGACCGTTTTTCACTTTCAACTTCCAACTTGAAGAACTTTCAACTCAATTGTTCATTGTTCATTGCTTTTTTATTTTTTCATCAAGTGCGTCAATAAACTCGAACATCTTAATCTGAATATCTTTTATTTCGTTTACTTTGGTCTCGATAGTTTGGTTAAATGTGTCGATATTTTTGCGCAACTCGGCAATTTGCAAATCGAACATACTAATATTTTTTAAATCCTTAGCGCTTTTAGTTTCTTCGATTTTTTTTCGAATAAATTCCAATAAATCATATAGATAGTTCTCTACATCAACTGCAATCTCATCTATCTGTTCATTGTGCTGATGAATAAACTTTGTGTCAAAAAGAATATCACGATCATTAACGGTCGATACCGCTTCATTGAAATAGTTAAGATACTGTTTAAAAGGCTTTTGTAGTCGTTCGGGCATGTTAAAAACCTGAAGTGTAACTTTTGTTGCCTCTTGTACTCTCTTTTCCGATGTCAGAAAGTGCATAGTGGCATAAAGTCCTCTATTTACAATCTTATCATGAGGAAATACAAGCGGATTCTCTTCTAAGTACAACTCCTTCAAACTCAACAATTCAGTAAATGATAGAGGAAGAGTGTGAATTGAGCAGTAGCTTGCATCTAATGTTTTAAGTTCTGTCAAATATCCTATCGTATGTGGAAGTTCTGTAATACGGTTGTGACTAACATCTAAAAGCGTTAATTTGCAGAGGTTTCCAATTTCTAGTGGCAAAACTGTTATTTCGTTTTTTAGCAACAGTAAACTCTTTAAGTTAGTAAGGTTCCCAATTTCGGGTGGTAATTTGGATATCCTGTTGTAGCTAAAATCTAAATATTCAAGATTGGTAAGTTGACCTATCTCAGGCGGTATCTCTGTTATCTCCCTATTTGAAAGGTCAAGACTTTGCAAATTGTTTATTCTGGCGTTATGAATAAATTCAAGTATATCGTCGCGTTCCATTGAAAGATAGTTTCCTGTTTATAAAGATACGTCAAAAATCAGTCCGAAAACAATAAATCATGATTAAAGTAATTCAATTTTGATTTTTTTTGGACGATCGCAATATAATTAATTAATGCAAAAATACCAATTAATAGGAATAGAAGTTTATCGTTTTTCGTAAAATTTTAGGTAAAGCTCTTTACCATCAAAAATACCATAACTAAATAGGGTGAGCCAATCGCCAAGGTTAATAAATCGTGCTCTGTTGTTGCAAATAGTCATATCAACAGGTCGGTGGCGATGACCGAAAATATAATAATCGTGGTGTTGTTCTTTCTCTATCTCCTTGGCAAAATTTAGTAAAATATCATTTTCTTCATCTAAGTAGTCGGCTACGACCCCTTTGGCATAACGACTTTTGTTGCTCCATGCATGTGCCAGCCAAAGTGCAAAATTTGGATGCAATCGTGAGAAAAGCCAATGCAAAACACGGTTTGTAAATATCCATTTAAGAACTTTGTAACCTCTATCTCCTTTCCCCAATCCGTCTCCGTGTGCTAAATAGAATGTTTTACCAGAGAACTCGGTAACAAATGGTTCGCGATGTAAAATAATTCCAGCCTCAGTGGTCAAATAGTCGCGTATCCATAAATCGTGATTTCCTGTAAAAAAGTGTACTTTTATACCTCTGTCGGTAAAATCGGCTAAGCGTCCAATAGTTCTTGTGTAGCCACGAGGAACAACACGTTTATATTCAAACCAAAAGTCAAAAATATCTCCTAACAGAAAAAGCTCTCCAACATCATCTTTTATGGAATCTAACCATGATACAAAAATCATCTCTCGTTCTCTTCCCTCTTTAAGATTTGGGAAACCTAAATGTGCATCAGAGGCAAAATATATTTTTTTCTCTTCCTTCATTTAAAACGCTACATTCAATTTTACTCTGATACGGCGCTTACTTCTGGTTCTACTACTTTGCGAGGAATATATGGAAAAATTTCTCGAAGTTTTTTAGTCAACTCGTCACCGTATATGTCGCGTGCAATTATTACTCCTTCTGGATCGATTAGAAAATTTGAAGGTATTCCCTCTATGTTGTAATCTTTTGCTGCTTGATTGTCCCAAAAGTTTAGGTCGCTGACGTTTGTCCAGCTTAAATAGTCGGTGCGTATGGCTTTCTGCCATTCCGCTTTATCTTTGTCTAACGACACTTGGTAGATGGTGAAATTTCGCCATCTGAACATGTTGTAATTTCTTAAAAGATTTTGATTCTCCAATCGGCAAGGCTTGCACCAAGATGCCCAAAAATCAATAAGCACATACCTGCCACGTAGTGACGAGAGTTTCAAAGTGTCGCCATTTACGTTTGGCAATGATATTTCAGGAGCAACGCTACCAATACCCAATCTTTGTTCAACTGTAAGATTGTTTTTTATAAGGGTTTCATTGGCTTCGACAAAGGTTCTTATGGTATTTGCAATTGTTGTTTCAGGAAAGTCAGCATTTACCATAGAGTCCACCATTTTAAACCACTGTGAATCAGCAGTTGGGCTAAACAGCTTATTTACTCCAAGTTGCATTGATAGCGCAACATAAGAGACTAACGATGATTTATTCTCTTTTATAATCGACTCTAAATAAGCTCTTTGTTTATCTTTGATTACGATTGCCTCAGAGTTCAATTGCTCCATTATTTGAAGCAGTCTGGGGTTGTTCTCGTTGGTTTTATACACCATATTCAAGCTATCTATAATGATATTGTCGAGCCAGTTGGCATACATAACCTCACGTAATATTTCTGAATGAGGACTTCCCTCAACTCTGTACGTTGCAAGTAAATCGGCGGCATCGGCTGTTATTATGGCTGTTTCATCTGGCAAGAGTAGTAGTCTTAAATAATTCTCCTGATCGAAATACAAAAGTAAATCTTTAGGCTCCTCAACATCCATAAAGAATTGAAAATCACCATTAACCGATAGTTGTACGCTATCGGGCTTTGAGCCTTTTTTTGATAAATCGAGCAGATAGACTAATTTTTCGCCAGCCTCGTAAATCGAACCTTTTATTTGTGGTTCTGTTTCGCTTTCAATGCAAGAGCTTAATAATACTGCGGAGAGTATGGTAAGTGAAAAAAATCTTCTCATTGTTTTCGATATAAGTTTAATGTTAAATAATTTTTCTGTAATTTGCGTTGTTTATTATGCAAAAGTAATTTTTTTTATGGTATTATCGCAAAATGATTGTCTGTTTTGATTTTTACCGTGAGTTTACTTTTACACCATAGTCTCTTAATTTAGATAAAACACCATGATAATCAATGAATTAAATGTAGAAACAATACGCGAGTACTGTATTCAAAAGCTCTTTACTACAGAGGAGTTCCCGTTCGACGATGTTACTTTAATCTTCAAAGTTGGCGGAAAAATGTTCGCCATGATACCATTAGATAATCCCAGATTAGTTATTTCTCTAAAATGCTCGCCAGAACGGTCGGTAGAACTGCGCGAGAAATATGACTCAATTCAGCCCGCCTATCACATGAATAAAAGACATTGGAATATGATTTTCATAGATGGTTCAGTACCCAAACAATTGATTATCGAACTAATCGACCACTCTTACGAATTGGTTTTCAACAAATTGCCACGGAAAAAGCAGTCGGAGTTGAAAAACGACCAATTATTTTAATTTCGCAATATGTGTTGTAACTCCAACCCCAACGGCAAGCAGTATAAGCGCTATCCACCATTTGTGATAAACAAATATTGCACTGACTGCCAAAGCCACCCAAAGAAAAGCTATGGTGCGCACTTTCGTTGATTTTGGAACAGGTTGGTTGTTAATATACGGCTCTACATACTTTTTTAACATATTGTAACTCAGTAGCTTCTGTTTTAGTCTTGGAGAGCTATGAGTGAAAAAAAACAGCGCAGTCAACAGCAGAGGCGTTGTAGGCAGAAGCGGAACGAATATTCCAACAATACCTATCGCTGTGCATAACAATCCCATAAATATAAATATCCATTTTTTCATTACAACGAACTTGTCTTAGCTCTCAAAACCGTTAGACGAAGTGAGTTTACGGGAAATTCCCTGCCGTTGCAAAAATGAGAAATGTTTTTTATGTTTGCAATAGCTTGTGGCAATAAGCAATTAGCAATGTTTGCACAGAGCGGAGCCCTTTGGTCATTGAGTGAAGTCGAAACGGTGCATTGAGCGGAGTCGAAGTGTGACCAATGCAAAACAGGTAACAAAGAAACAAGCGTAGCCGAAGTGACCAATTATAACACATATTATACAGACAACAGGGATTTACACGGTTTTTTTTTCTGTGAAAATCTGTTCAATCTGTGTGTTCTGTGTTCCAAATTCTTTCAATTTTAACTAAAAAATGTTTACATTTGAAACCACGTTAAATAGAAAATGACAGAAGCCGACATACTTAATCTTATAATTGCTGGAGAGAACGAAACCTGCGAATTTAAAAGTAGTTTCAATGCCGAAACCGTTGAAACGTTGGTAGCTTACGCCAATTCTAAAGGTGGAAACGTATTGGTCGGTGTAACTGATAATGGCACTTTGAGAGATACGAAAGCAACCAAAGAAACAGTGCAACAATGGATAAATGAGATAAAAACAAAAACGACACCCCAGCTTATCCCTGATGCTCAAACCTTTGTCATAGACAACAAAACAATTGTTGTTCTGTATATTGCAGAATATCCCATAAAACCTGTAGCTGTTAGAGGACGGTATTACAAGCGTATCGGAAATTCCAATCATTTGCTATCTATACAAGAAGTTGTAAACCTACATATAGGAGCTTTTAATACCAGTTGGGATTTTTACCTTAACTCACATTATGGAATTGAAAGTTTATCTCTGACAAAAGTACAGCATGCGATTGATTTGATGAATAAACGAGGCAGAAATATCGACGATGATCCGATGAGTTTTTTATATAAAAACGATTTGGTGAGAGATGATAAAATCAGTAATGCTGCACTTTTGCTATTTACAGCACGTGATAACGTATTTACCACCATTGAAATGGGACGTTTCCAAACTGAGATTATTATCAAAGACAGCGTTCGTAGCAAATCTGACTTGATAAACCAGTTCGACGAAGTTATAGCGTTTGTTAAAAAACATATAAATAAAGAAATTATAATCAGTGGAGCATCGCAAAACTCCGAACGATGGCAATATCCGCCTGAAGCCATACGCGAAATAGTCGCAAATATGCTTGTACACCGTGACTATAGCCTCTCGTCTGATTCAATTGTAAAGGTTTTTGACGATAAAATTGAATTTTATAATCCTGGACGTTTGCCCGAAAATGTATCAATCGAAGATTTACTCTCTTTTAAACAAAAATCGGTTCCACGAAATAAACTTATAGCTGATTTTTTCAAAGATTTAGGCATTATCGAAAAGTATGGTTCAGGCATTAAGCGCATTATCTCTTTTTGTAACGATTACGGATTGCATCCTCCGACATTCGAAAATTTATCGGACGGATTTATGGTTACTTTATACGCAATTTCCAACAGGGTCCCCGATAAGGTCCCCGACAAGGTCCCCGATAAGGTCCCCGATGATTTGACAGAAAATCAAATTAAAATTATTGAATTATTGAGGGAGAACAATCGTTTGTCGCTTGCAGAGTTAGGAAAACAAGTAGGAATATCGAAACGAAAAACGTTAGACAACATGAACGCTCTGAAAAAAAATGGGTGGGTTGAGCGAATAGGAAATCCCAAAAGCGGCTACTGGAAAGTGAAGAGCAATGAGCATTGAGCAATGCTTGCACTTGGTAGCTGAGCGAAGCGTTGCACTGAGCGAAGTCGAAGTGTCGAAGCGCCGAAGTGAACAATGAACAATTGGAACACAGAAGACACGGATAGCACGGATTTGCACGGTTTTTTATCTGTGAAAATCTGTTTAATCTGTGTGTTCTGTGTTCAAAATTCTTTTAACTCAATTTGCTTATGAATAAATTACTGATAACCTTAATCCTTTTACCTTTTGTGTACGTTTGTTCTGGGCAGACAAGGCTGTCACTCACTGTTTTGGATTATAAGACAAAAGAGCCTTTAATATATTGTAATGTCGCCGTGGTGGGCAAAAACGTAGGCGGAATTACAAATTCAGAGGGTAAAATAATAATCAAGGCAGAGCAGAACGATTTTGTAGCTTTTTCGCACATCGGTTATAAAACTAAAAAAATAAGTGTCGAAGCCCTTGAAAAATGCGGTGTTGTTTATCTTGAGCAGGAAAGCACACTTCTTGGGGAGGTTACGGTAATAGCAGACAAAAATTACCTGTACGATGTAGTTGATAAGTGTAGGGCAAAATTATTAGCAAATAAAAATCAATTCTTAACGAAAGCTTATTATGCAATAGAGACAGAGTCGGGGAAAACCAAAACTCCTGTTGAGTTTCTTGAATGCTACTATAATGCCACAATTAAAGGTGTAAATATTGAACAGCTATCGTTTAAAAATGGCAGGGTAGGTTTAGCCGCTGATAGTGGCAACTATTTTTTGTCAATGGAAACATCTAAAGCCATTGCAGATATAGAATTACTAAAAAATAAAAATAATTTTCCTTTACTTCCACTGCAATGCAATAAGCGAAACCTAAAAAATAAATTCGATTTGGAACTACGGGGAGTAATATCCAACCTTTTCCATATAGGTTTTCAGCCCTTTAACAGTGATACGTCCTGCTTTTCAGGAGAAATTTGGATTGAGAAAGAGACCTACAATATAGTGAAAATTAATTTCAACGTCGTAAATACTCGGATTCATCCATTTACAACAATATATCCCTCGAGTAATGATGCAATACATAATCTTTCACTTGATATTACACACCGATTTAGATTAGTTGACGATAATAGTGTCCTTGAGCTTATAAACTTTGAGTATAGCTTTGAATATGAAAGCATAAGAGATTCAATTTTTTTTATAAGAGATGCAAGACTCTATAAAAGAGGTGTTTTTTCCAAAAGTACTTTATATTTTTATGATATAAATAATCCATTTATATTGCCATACTTTACTTATGATGAGAGTATTAGCGATTATCAAAAACTGTCGGTTATACCATACAACACTCTTTTTTGGAATCAAGATAACGGAATGTTGCTCTCTAAAAAACAGAAGGAAAATCTTGGTTATTTTGAAAATAAAGGGAACTTGATAAATTTTGAAAAATTAGATGCAAGGAAACTATATAATGATAGTAGTGCAAGAGAAACTTTTTTTGAGGGGAACTACTATTTTTGGTCAAGGGATAAACGTGTATTGGTTACTTTCCCAGATAGACCTGACAGTAAATTCAAAAGCAATCATTTACAGTCGGATTTGTACAATCTGAAGGCTCAAATACTTTTAGATATTAACGAATATCACGATTCGCTATTTTGTCGGTCTCTTACTGTTTTTGACACTCCGGAGTCGTACTATATGCTGCCCAAAGATTCTCTTACAGATCCTTTTATAAATATCTTCTTTGATATTTGCGAGATAGAGAGACAAAAATTGCAGGCAGAGTTAGACCAAAGACAATACACTATCCCTGAGATAGATAAAATATATTCTGAAACCGTTGCCCAAATGGATAAAATAACCTACGAATTTTTAAGAGAAGTGCAACGAGGACACAAAGAACAAGCATTTCGTCGATGGAACGAGTACGTTTTAAAAGAGCTTGGAATTGATAATATTGAAATGGCGATGGAAACATATAAAGAAAAAAGCAATTAACAATGAGGTGCACTTGGTCGCTGAGCTTGTATTTCGATGGTTGCTGAGTTTATATTTAGACAGGCTTAATAACCATCGAAGTGTCGAAGTAAAGTAAACATTAACATTTTTAGATGCTGTATCTACAAATTTTTTTATTACTTTTGTGAAAGAGTATAAGAATATGCTAAATTTAATATTAACCCAATAACTATTTACAAATGAAAAAAATTATCAAATTTCAATTCACGCTCGCACTCTTTGTGGCGATGCTATTTAGCGCTGCCAATGTGCTGGCAGAAAGCTACGACCTCTGGATTTGTGGCACACAGGTAACTGATGCTAATAAGGACAACCTAACTGTTATCAACGGCACAAATGGATGTATAGTAACAGGTATGGTAAGCTACAACTCCGGAACTAAAACCCTTGCTCTCAACGGAGCAACTATAGAAACCACAGGCGACGTATGTTGCATTCAGTCCAAGATTCACGGAATGAAAATTGAAGTTACAGGCGCCAATACGCTAACAGGTAACAGCAGGTCACCAATATCATTCGAGGATAATAATTACGGTATCATTCAAGGTGACGGTACGCTTGAAGTACAGAATACTAACCCCTCTGGGCAAGCAATATTTATGAAAAACAGCTCGTTGGTCGTTAAAAACTGTACGCTTAATGCTACAAGTGGCAAAAATGCTATTTTTGGTAATTCGGGCGAAAGAAAACTAATCTTTGAAAACGCAACGGTAACGGCAGGGTTATATCCTACAGGGATAAAAGAGGGCACAATACAGGGCTTTAAGAAGATATTTTTTAATGGCTGTGCCATTGCAGAGCCTCTCGGCGCCGTGTTTAATGCCGACCAAAAGGCAATCTGTAAAAACACAGACGGCGCTATCTTTAATACCCAAGTAAAGATAGTACCTGCAACACTCTATGGCGTGAAGATTTGCGATGTACCTGTAACATCACTTAATAAAGATGACTTAGCCACTATCCCCGGTGTAACTGAGGGTAAGGTTTACTACAGCCCCGAAGACAACACACTTACGCTCAATGGAGCAAAAATGTCGATAACAGGCAACAGATGTTGCATTTTATCACATAATGACGGTTTGATAATTGATGTTGACGGCACCAATTATCTACAGGGTGATGGCTGGTCGCCAATATCTATTGTAGATGACAATTCAGGAACAATTCAAGGTAATGGAGAGCTTTATTTAACCAATAAAGATGCAGAAGACCAAGTAATATTTGTGGATAGAGGCTCGCTGACCATTAGAAACTGCACAATCAGCGCTACCGAAGGTAGAAGCACTATTTTCGGCTATTCGGGCGAAGGGACACTTACCATTGACAATGCTACGATGACGGCATTTTTAAGTGAAACCGGAGTAAAAGAAGGCTCAATTATTGGCTTTGGCAAGATAAACCTTAACGCTAATAATACAACTACTGTAAAAATGATTACAAGAATTGACGAGTTAGAAGAAACTATCGTTCGACTATATCCAAACCCAGTAGAGAACATGTTAACAATAGAGCGTAACAATAACGACAACATTGTTATTGAACTATACAACAGCGATGGCACATTAGTAGGTACGATGAGAACTAACAATACAACAACTATTGTTGATGTTGAAACTTTAAATTCGGGTATTTACATCGTAAGAATAGTTGAAGCTGATAAAACAACGGTTCATAGATTTATCAAGAGATAGTTTAGTACAAAGTAACGAAATTAGAAATTAGAAATTTGTGGTGCACTTGGTCGTTGAGCGGAGTATTTTGACTTCGTTCAACGACAAATCGCACCACATTGTTAATTGCTCATTGCTCTGGCAATCCGTCTAATAATTCTGCTAAGTTCAATAGGCTGCGACATGTAGAAATTGACTGAGTATCGTTAAACTCGGAAACGTTAGTATCTTTCTGTGTATCGGAGTGGATTTCAATAATCTTTGCGTGCTTTGGCGAGTTGGCTTTCAGCTCATTAACAAGAAGTTCAAACTCTTTGCATACATCGCTTTTTTTATAGCGCTTTTCGTGGGCGAAGTTTAAATATTTGACTATCTGAAATGCATCGAACTTTCTTAGTAGGCGTTTGTTGAAAGTGTTTACGTGTGCGCATTTAGAGTTACACTCGTTTATTTTATCAATAAAGTTTGTCTCTTTCCAGTAATCGCTTAATGCTTTGGGGGCGTTATCAATGTAACTATCAATGTATAAGCTATCTGCACCAAATAGAGTTTGGATATTTTCTAAAAAATATCGCAAATCTAAAATACTTTGCAAACAGTAGGTTTTGTAGGAAAAATTGTTTTCAATAATCTGTTTTAATGCGGGTCCGGTTCCAAACGGTACTCTGTCGGAAAAGCGCGCTACGGGGAAAACCATTGTATTGTTTGCAACCACGGTTCCGCCAAGAGGAAAGAGTTTGTTTAGGAAATAGAAATCCTCGCCTGCGTTTTTTCGGTTCATTCCCTGTTGCTCAACATAAACCGATGCCCTGACAGCAAAAGCCGAACCTACGGTGTGATAAGCCCATTGCCAGCCAATATACTCCATTGCCAATCTGTAATATCGCAGATAAAGCTCATATAGCATTATTGCATGGCAGAGGTTTTTGTCAATATTCTTTTTTGGGTGTACAAATGGTACTACTATCTGACGTACAGAACTATTGTCGCAAAACAATTTTTCCAACTCCGATAAATAGTTTTGCATAACTGTTGTGTCGGCATCTAAAGATATTATAAAGTTTTCTGGTCTTTTGATATCGTTAAATCTTCTAATAGCCTCGTCCATACCGACCTTGCGGGGAAAACCCGCTCCTGCAAACTTTTTTCTTACAGCCCCGAGCCAAATTGGTAGAACTTTTATTTTGTCGTTTTTTAATTGTTTTGAAAATTCGATAAGTTGGTCAAATATCTCTTTGTTGTAGTCGTGTATCTCTTTTGGCTTGCCCTCGGGAAAATTAACCACAATAATAATTTCAATAATTCCCTTGGGCGGGTCACATTGGCATAAAAGCTTTACGTTGATTAAAACATCTGGTTCTGAGCAACATGGAATAACAACAACCCCCGACAATGAGTTGTCAGGGGGAGTTGAAATATATCGTGGGTTTTGCCCTATCAAGTAGTTATTGGCAAACGTCATTTGTGGTGTTATTTGTTTTGGGTTGCTCTGTACTCGGCGTTTAGCCCCTCTACAATTTCGTTAGTAATATTTAGGTTTGGATTACCGTGCATGATTGTTCCAAGACCCGTATTTGTTAATATTAAGTCGTAGCCAGCAGACATATTGTAGCGTTGGACGTAACTTACAATTGCCTCGTAAAGAATTTCGTTTAAGCGTTGTTGCTCAACCATTAACTCTTCCGTGAGTTTTGCTTCTAAATTGTCCAATCTCTCCTTTTGTTCCAGTAGTTCACGTTGTTGCATTTCCATTGACGCTTGTGATAAAAATCCACCTCGCTGTGCTTTCTCTTGAAAGGCAAGGTAATCTTTTTCAAACTGTTTTGCCTTTTTTGTGAACTCGTTTTCACTTTTTTGCCTTTTAGCCATAAAGTCTTCGTTCATTTTTATGGACTGCTCGTAAGTAAGTAGCACAGAATCAATGTTAACGTATGCAATATTAATATTTTTGCTGATAGAGTCGTTGGTGGTTTCAACTGTGGTTTTATTCTCTGCAACAGTAGCAGTGCATTTAGACATAGCGTATCTGTCTATAAATAACCATATTACCAATACTCCAAGAACGATAAGTGCAATATTCTTTATTTTTTCCATTTTGTTGATAGTGTTAATAGTTTAAATTTTGCGCAAAGTAAGTAAAACTCTTTAATATTTTGGGTGTTTTTAGATTACTCTTTGTTCTCAATTTTTTTTGCCTCTTGCCAAATGGCTTCCATTTCATCAAGAGTCATATTGTGCAAATCTTTGCCTTTCAATAAAGTCTGTTCTTCCAAATAATTGAAACGCTGTATAAATTTACGATTGGTTATTTCCAACGCCTTTTCTGGGTCAATTTCGTACAGTCTTCCGGCGTTAATCATTGCAAAAATAAGGTCGCCAAATTCACTTTCAATCTTTTCAGTACTGTTTTCTGGGTTGTTAATTTCGTAAGTTAACTCGTTAAGCTCCTCTTGTACTTTATCCCAAACCTGCTCACGATATTCCCAATCGAAACCAACTCCGCGTGCCTTTTGCTGTATTCTAAAAGCCTTTATCATAGGAGGTAAGCCAGATGGCACTCCAGATAAAACACGCTTTTCGCGATCCTTTTCGCCAAGTTTTATCTTTTCCCAATTCTCCTCAACCGTCTTAGAGTCATTGGCTTTAACATCTCCATAAATATGCGGATGTCGGTGTTTAAGTTTTGTTATCAACGTTTCGATAACGTCGTTTAGTGTAAACCACTCTTTTTCAGTGGCTATACGTGCATAAAAAACTATGTGCAGTAGAATATCTCCCAGCTCCTTTTTTATTTCCGCCTCTTTGTTGCTTAATATTGCGTCAGATAGCTCAAAAGTCTCTTCTATAGTCAATTGTCTGAGTGATTCTACTGTCTGTTTCTTATCCCATGGACATTTTTCGCGCAACTCGTTCAGCACATCAATTAAATGTCCAAAATTCTCAACTGCTTTTTCTTTATTAGAATCCATTAGCTTCCTCAATATCAAATGTTTCCACCATCCAAGCCAGAGGGGCTTCGGTTGTAATATCTTTTAAACGCTGTTTAATTACTTTGTTCAACTCCGAACGCCTAAAGAGGTCTAACTTGGCTTCGGTGTTGAAAATCATAATTATAAACACGTTCATATGGTTATCTTTTTCGCGCAGGATGTCGATATGGTGCAACCCGTCAAACGACATCAATTCATCTTTGAACTGTTTTACAAGCTCCTCGAAAAGCCCCTCGCCGTCAGGCTTTATCTTAAATTTAATAATTCGCGTTATCATTTTTTCTCAATTCTAATTTTCGATAATAAACCAACCCCAACTGATTCGTCTAAACGATAATTCATTTGACCAATCTCCAACAATCCCAACGTGTTAAATATAGCAAATAGTTCTCCTTCGGGGCTATCAATTATGGCGCTAATTTTAGTTATTTCGTTCTGGCGTCTCAAAACCGTAATGCTAAATTGCTTACCCTCAACGAAATCCTCAAACGTTTTGCGAGTGATATTCGTAACCGCATTGCCATAACCATTTATATACATAACATTTCCGACCATGAATTTCGCGCTTTTCTCGGGTCGAATTTTTGCAACAAAAGGCATCTCCGACACCAACGTGCCCAATGTGTTGATATCCACGCCGTTAAGCAACTTGACAGCAGGTTTAAGCAACAGGTCTAACTCTGGAAACGTAGAGTCTTGGTTGTTTAGCATCCACATTTCGGGATTTTCGTCGCTGTCAAAAATCGAAATAAATGCCTTGTTGTCGAATCCAAAAAAATATTGACCTTTGTAGCTAACAGCCACAGGCAATGCACTTTTCCTGTTGTTAAACCCACGTACTCCACTGATATGCACAGTGTTATCAGGATAAAAACCGTAGCACGATTTTAAAATAAAAGCCGCCTTTTGTATATCGAACAAAGGCACACGGTGCGATATCTCAACTAACTTTATATCAGGACAATGCGATAACATATAACCCTTAACCGCTCCGACGAAGTAATCGTCTTCGTTCCAGTCAGTTATAAGGGTTATTCTCTTCATATCTTTGTAAATTTGTTGGTTTAGTTTTGTGCAGAGTTTATAGGTTTTTAAATTTGTATAATCCCAATTTTATGTGCGAATTTATGTATTTTTGTGCTCACGTAAAATTTTGGCTTAAAAAGTATTTTACAAAATTAACATATTTTGAACTATTAATCACTTTATGATTGAACGTATAATTGAAATTTGTGATATTGAGCCTGTAATCCTTTACGGGGTAAACAATTCTAATTTCGATCTTATTCGCCAGCTGTTTCCACAAGTGAAACTTGTTGCGCGTGGCGATTTGCTTAAAGTATTGGGCGAGCCCTCTGATGTCGATTTTTTTACCGACCGCTACTATCGTTTCGTCGAACATTACAAGCGTTTCGGGAGATTAAAAAGTGAGGATATTATAAACCTGTCTGATTCCGATTCGCACAAGTCAACCGCTGAATTAGAGAGCGATTTAGATGTTTTGGTCTATGGAAATCACGGGAAAATTATAAGAGCCAGAACAGCAAATCAGCAACTTATTGTTAGTGAGCATCTTAAAAATGATATGGTTTTCGCTATCGGACCTGCTGGCAGTGGAAAGACATATACGTCTATTGCGCTTGCCGTTAGAGCGTTGAGAAACAAGGAGGTAAGACGTATCATCTTAACCCGTCCTGCCGTAGAAGCTGGCGAGCGACTTGGATTCTTACCCGGCGACCTAAAGGAGAAAATAGACCCATATCTGCAACCTCTCTATGATGCTCTGAACGATATGTTACCTCCCAGAAAATTAGAGTCTTACATCGAGGAGGGTATCGTGCAAATAGTTCCGCTGGCATTTATGCGCGGACGCACTCTCGACAACGCCTTTGTTATTCTCGATGAGGCGCAAAACACTACTATAAATCAGCTTAAAATGTTCCTTACCCGAATGGGACGGCATTCAAAATTTATTATCACCGGCGATATCACCCAAATCGATCTGCCTGTAAGCGAAAAGAGCGGATTGATACACGCTCACAAAATTTTGGCAAACATCGCAGGTATCAGCTTCGTAGAGCTTGATGAGACTGATATTGTGCGACATCCATTAGTTATAAAAATTGTAAAGGCTTACAGTAAAGAGAGGGAAAAAGCCAAGGATAGCAAAACGAAAGATAAAACAAAAGAGTAATCGTAAATTATTAAATATGAAGGCTTTAACAAATACCAACTTCAATTTCAAAGGACAGAAATCTGTATATCATGGCAAAGTCCGCGATGTATATAATATCGACAACAAAACTCTTGTAATGGTTGTAACCGACAGGATATCAGCCTTTGACGTAATTTTACCCAAAGGCATTCCATATAAAGGACAGGTGTTGAACCAGATAGCAGCAAAATTTTTAGATGCCACGAAAGATATTGTTCCCAACTGGAAAATTGCAACTCCCGACCCCATGGTAACGGTTGGGATGAAAGCCGAACCATTTATGGTTGAGATGGTTGTACGCGGATATCTAACAGGACACGCTTGGCGCGAATATAAGTCCGGAAAACGTTCTCTGTGCGGGATTACTCTACCCGAGGGCATGATTGAGCACCAAAAATTTGCAAAACCCATAATAACTCCAACAACAAAAGCCGTTGAGGGACACGATGAAGATATCAGCCGCGAGGAGATTATTAAACAGCGATTAGTCTCCGAAGCCGACTACAAAGAGTTAGAGAGAATCTCCCTTGAGCTGTTTAAGCGCGGAACCGAAATGGCTGCACAAAAGGGACTTATCTTAGTTGACACCAAATACGAGTTTGGAAAAGTTGACGGAAAAATAATTCTTATAGACGAGATACACACTCCAGATAGTAGTCGCTATTTTTACGCCAAAGGCTACGAAGAGCGTCAAGCAAAAGGCGAGCAACAGAAACAGCTTTCCAAGGAGTTTGTACGCGAATGGCTTATAGCCAACGGCTTTCAAGGAAAAGAGGGACAATCCGTTCCGGAAATGACCGAATCATATATCGAAAGTGTAAGTGAAAGATATATTGAGCTTTACGAAAACATCGTAGGCGAAAAATTTCACAAAGCCAGCGCGGAGGAGAATATTGAGGAGCGTATTAGGAAGAATGTTGAGGCATTCTTGAAATTAGAAGGTGCAAGGTAAAAGTGTTTCGCCCTACGGGCAAAAAATATTGTCCTACGGACAATCCCTCTTGTACCTTTTACCTTTTACCTTTTACCTTTTACCTTCTAATTTCTACCTTTTAAAATCTATTACTTAAAAATTCAGGGCTTGGGATTAAATTCATACCATATATTATGCTATTTTTGTCCTATGAATCCAAAAGAAAAAAACACCAACAGTGGCGAAATAATTATCTATCAATCAGATGATGGATTAACCCAAATTGATGTCAAACTTGAAGATGAAACAATTTGGCTAACGCAAGAACAGATTGTAAATCTCTATCAGACAAGCAAATCGAATGTAAGTGAACACATAAAAAATATATTCGACGAAGGCGAATTAGATAAGGATTCAGTTGTTCGGAAATTCCGAACAACTGCTTCTGACGGGAAAAATTATAACGTGTTGCACTACAATCTCGATATGATAATCTCCTTAGGCTATCGCATAAAGTCCTCTGTGGCAACACGTTTTAGAATTTGGGCAACCGAGCGACTAAAAGAGTATATGATTAAAGGCTTCACAATGGACGATGCTCGTCTAATACTAATATGAAAAATAGTTTTTCAAGTAACGGCAGAAGCGGATTTTTCTATGTCCGCTCCAATCAAAATACAGCATACGAAACGAACCCGTATCGCGTGAAAACTATCGAAGAAACAGCTGGCTATCTTTCCATTCCAGTTGAGGTAAAATATGCACTTTTCACACTTTTTGGGATAGTATCATTTTTGTCTGTTAGTAGTAAGAAAATAATAAAAATAAATTTTTAAAACTTTTAAAAAATGGAAACAAAAAAATTATTATTAATTAATTTATTGCTTTGGTTACCTTTTATTTCGTTAGCTAAGGTAACAATACCGGGAACAGAATATTCTCTAACGACTACCAATGCACGAGAAGATAGTATTACTGAAAATCGTATTGTCACAGTAACTGATTCAAAGGGAGTTGCAACATTCGACGATTTATATCTCGCACCAGAAAGCTACTATTGGGGAAATGAAGAGCAAACCAATTCTGTATTTTATAGTGGTTCATACTCTTTCTCAAATACACTTATTGCCCAATACTACTCATGGTCTGGATTTGCATACTCAAATAGAACAGCAACAACATTCGTAAACATATTGACCGACCAATTCAACTCGGCAGTCGGACACGGTGTCAACAACTCTGCAAACTACGCAGTAGCTTACACAATTGGAGATTCAACCAAAGTTACCGTAATGCACAGCACTGAAGGAGACACAGTTAGCGGTTTCTATATTACTAACAACGCATGGGTAGTTTACACATCAGAAAACGGAACGGGTACTGGCAGTGAGCCAAATGTACCATTCCATAGAGGCGATTGGTACAAAGTTATCGCAACAGCTGATAATGGAAATACAGCTGAATTTTACTTGGCCGACTACCGTTCAAGAGATGCAAACTATCACTATACGCTTGAATCGTGGCAATGGTTCGATTTGCGCTCTTTAGGGCAAGTAAAATATATTACCTTCAGCGCAGACGGAACCCGTCCCGGCCCATACGGAAGTACAATTCCAGCTTACTTCTGTATGGATGATTTTGGAGGAGAACGAAATATTTTAACTGCGACTACAGAATCGATTGAAGAATATGACACAATAACCATTAATTTAAACTTATTACTCGATAGCTTGGGAGCATCGACAGATAACGCTATCTATCAAATTACCGATGCACCCGATGAGGAGTTCGCCTCTGCTACAATAAATGGAAACATATTACAACTTATCGGGAACTACAGAGGTAACACTTCACTAGTTGTAAAGCAAACCATAAAAGGAGAATCTATTTTTGTTGAAATTCCAATAATAGTAACGTTCACCAACCATGTGGACAACGAGATGCAAAAAAATCAAATAAAAGTCACGCCTAACCCTGTAAATGAGCTTATTACAATAAATGCGGGCGGCGACATCAGTATATATTCCATTGATGGGAACTTAGTTGAAAAAATTGACAACTATCAGTCAAATCAGCACATCGATGTGAGCAAGTTATATTCGGGATTATACGTCTTAAAATTAAACAATCGTGGAACAATTTATATCCATAAATTTGTAAAAAAATAGATTTATCGCAACAATTGCGAGCTTAACTTTGTAAGCAATAAAAAACGATTGGCGATAAAAGCGCTAATCGTTTTTTTATTGGTAAAGAGATAAAAAATGCCCTACACTATAATGTCGCACTTTTTACAACCACCTCTTTGCTTACTTTACTTACTAACCCTTGTAACACTGTGCCGGGACCAACCTCAGTAAATTCTGTCATGCCGTCTGCCAGCATATTTTTAGAAATCTGCGTCCAACGTACAGGCGAAGTTAGTTGGGCAATTAAATTCTTTTTGATTGATTCTGGATCAACATGTGGCTTTGCGTCAACGTTTTGATAAACAGGTGCAATAGGTTTGTTGAAAATAGTGTTGTTGATAGCTTCAGCGAGTTCAACACGTGCTGGCTCCATCAATGGACTGTGAAATGCTCCTCCAACTTTCAAAGGAAGCGCCCGCTTAGCTCCTGCTTCTTTTAGTTTTTCGCATGCAATCTCAATTCCTTTCATAGATCCTGAAATAACTAATTGTCCGGGACAATTGTAGTTGGCTGCGACGACAACCTCATCGATACTGTTACAAATATCCTCTACGATATTATCATCGAGTCCTAAAATAGCTGCCATGGTCGAAGGCTCTTTTTCGCAAGCTTTTTGCATTGCCAAAGCTCTTTTATAAACTAACTTTAATCCATCGGCAAACGAAAGTGCGTTAACTGCCGTGAGAGCCGAAAACTCACCTAAAGAGTGACCAGCAACCATATCTGGCTTAAATTTATCGCCTAATGCTTTCGCTAATATTACCGAGTGCAAGAAAATAGCAGGTTGCGTTACCTTTGTTTGACGCAAATCCTCTTCAGCGCCTGCAAACATCAAATCAGTAATTCTAAAACCCAATATATCATTGGCTTGTTCAAACAAGTCTTTGGCAATTGGCAAATTATCGTAAAGATCTTTACCCATTCCCACAAACTGTGCTCCCTGTCCGGGAAATCCGTATGCTTTCATATATGTTTAGTTAAAAGTTAAAAGCCGAAAAGAAAAAAGTCACTTTGTAATTGTACTTTTTTCTTTTATGCCTTTACAAAAGTAGTGAAACTTTTTAACCAACAAAACTACAAGAACAAAAAAGGGAAAAACAACTAACAATAAACCAATTAATTGTTATACCGATTGGACATCTACTATAGTCCAAACCTCACTAACGTTTGTTCGGACTATGTATCTGTAACATCGGTATTTACAATTGTGAAATTTAAAAAAGATTGGACTATTTTTAAATTAGAATTGGTATTAATTGCACACTTCACTTCGACACACTTAGACGTTTCGATGGTTATTGAGCCTGTGGTTCGACGGTTATTGAGCCTGTCGAAATATAAACTCAGCAACCATCGAAATACAAGCTTAGTGACCGAGTACAACGCTTCGCTCAATGCATCGCATTGCTAATTGCTTTTTAATCCCTCAGACAGCGGACAGAATAGCCTAACTCATTATAGTAGTAGATTCTGTAAACTAAGCTGTAACCATAGTATATGTAACGGTACCACGCGTTCGTTCCATCGTACTCTGTAGCGCTCCACCAAACACCGCCGCTCCCAACATCATAGACCCCCCCATCGTAGTTACGGTAGCCACCCGGCAGGGCACTAAAACCAGACTCGTTTGTAGCGCCTTCATTTGGGTATGTCCAATGTGCTGTACCAGCTTCTTTAAGTTTTCCCCCTTCGTCAGTACCCCGCCAACCCATAAAATATGTCTGTTCTTCTGTCATTCCAAGATGCATTTCAAGCTGTTGCCACTCAGCATCACTTGGTAAATGCCAGCCTGCTGGGCATATGCCTCGTACGCCACTGGGGTTAACAGTACTACTTGCTGCTCCGTTCATAGCTGCTGTCCAGTTATATAATACACCATAGGTCACATAATTTTCTGTTGCTTTGGCTTCTGCAACACTACTGCCAGCATAACCATAAACATAATAGTATGGCTCACTATTTGAGCCTACGGTGGGACCTACCACGCTTGGCAGATAACGCAAATTTTCTGACATCCAAACTTGGTTGCCTATTTTTACCCATTTATATACTGTATTATCACGTGGATCTGTAAAAGTTCCGGTTATCCCTTCTACTACCGGTTTATAAAAAATAATACTGTCAATGTTGGCAACATTATATTTCCCTATTACACTACCATTTTTCATTATATAAACATTATCGTTTTGCGCGAAAGCTGTGTTTAATGATAAACTGACAGTTGCTATTAAGAAACTAATTGTTAAGGTAAATATTTTCATACATCTATAATTTTTTCGATCTATGGTCATATGGAACTCACATGCAATACAGTTAAAAGTTAAAAGTTAAAAGTAGAAATTTATATTTCCTTTTACCTTGTACCTTTCACCTTGTACCTTTATAAAAGGTTGGCATGTTCGTTTCATGGTAATGTCCTTCAATTTTTAGTTTTGTTTTACAATTTTTACGGTTTCGCTATATGTGCCATATATGTAGTGGCAAAGGTAAATGCCATTTGGCAAGGTGTTTAAGTCGATTGCTACTTGATTTTTTGTAAGTTTTTGGATTAACAACGTTTTGCCATCCAAACCAAGTACATGCAAGTTCCCCCCAAGTTTATCACTCGGCAAGTTAATGTTTAGAATGTTTTCTACAGGATTTGGGTAAGCAGTTAGAATATTTTCCTGTTCATTCGGCGTATAGATGCCTGTAAAGTTGCTAAAACTTATATACCTTATTTCGTTTATAGCATATACAGCGGCGCTGTTGTCGGTTTTATGCATTATGGCATTGCCACCCGAAAAGGTGAGTTTGGTAATACTACTAAGGGCATAAATATCCTGAGTATTGTTGGTATTGCGCACATACATATTTTGCGCCGAGGCTGTCAGAATGTATGATACAAAAGTTGCGAATACCAAAATTATTCTAAAAAAACATCTTATCATCTTATTCTATTTTTTTTGAGTAATTTATTTACGGCTTTAAAAGTAGTGGTTTTTTTCAAGGTTGGAATTTAATTAAGTCTAAAAACAGTGTTATTTTATATCGTCAGTTAAGTATTTGCTTCATTGTCAATTGATACATACATCGCTAATAGATAATTTTACATTTGTTATACCAATTGTAATTTTATAAAAGTCCGTTCTTTTGTAAAATTTTACAATGATAAATATCGATGTAATACAAATTATGGACCAAAAAAACGATTATGAAGTTTGAACTAATATATACAATAGGTATTTATTTGATTTTAAGTTTGGGCTAAAGTCCATAAAATTAATGCGTCAATTTTTACCACAACTTAAAATGTCGTGACTATTAATTGACAATCAGTTAATTAATTACTATTGTTAACTGCTAATTACATATTGTTAATTGCTTTCAACCAAATCTTTTTTAGCAACAATGTGTTAATCTCCAAAAAAAATATATACTTTAGCGCAAAATCGCCACAAATAACGTGGTGTGCACTCAAAAACGCTAAAAATGTAAAATAATGAAAGTTACTGCAAATTTCGACGGTGGAAATATTGAGGTAATAAAAGCAGAAGCTCCTGAAAATATAGAGCTTTCCATCAGACGAGACACTAAAAGTACATTTATGCAATGGTTTTATTTCCGTTTAGAAGGCGCACAAGGCTTCCCGTGTAAAATATCAATTGTTAACGCCTCGGAAGTAAGTTACCCAGAAGGCTGGACAGGCTACCGTGCAGTTGCTTCATACGACCTAAAAACTTGGTTTAGAGTACCTACCTCTTTCGACGGAAAAAAACTACTTATAACGCATATGCCCGAATACAACTCGGTCTATTATGCATATTTTGCACCATATTCGCACCAACGACATCTTGAAATGATACACAAAGCCCAAACAAGCAAACAAATGGTGCTTGAAAACTTAGGACAGACCGTAGAAGGACGCAATATTGATTTACTTGTGGCGGGCGAAATTACCGACAGTAAGCCAAAAATTTGGATTATTGGTCGCCAACACCCAGGCGAACCCATGGCTGAATGGTTTATGGAGGGGTTAATTGAAAGACTCTCCGATACAAACGATCCTGTTTCACGCACACTTTTAGACAAAGCTATCTTTTATCTGATTCCAAATATCAACCCCGATGGTTCGATACACGGTAATTTGCGGACCAACGCAGCTGGACACAACTTAAACCGCGCTTGGCAAAATCCAGACCCCGTTGAAACACCCGAAGTCTATTACGTCCGTCAACGTATGATAGATACAGGTGTTGATATGTGTTTAGATATCCATGGCGATGAAGCTCTCCCCTACTGCTTTGCAACGTCAAATGCAGGAATACCCTCGTTTAGCAAACGTTTAGGCATGTTAGAAAAAGAGTTTACCGATATTTGGAAAAACATAAGCCCTGATTTTCAAACCGATAGAGGTTACGAAATAGATAAACCCGGAAAGGCAAAAATGGATATTTGCAGCAAATGGGTTGGCGAAAACTTCGACTGTCTATCGCTGACAATTGAAATGCCATTTAAGGACAACAACAACCTACCCGACTCAACATACGGCTGGAGTCCCGCAAGAAGCAAATGTTTCGGAGCATCAGTTCTTAATGTGATATTGCAAATGGTTGACAGATTAGTTTAATTCATAAAAAAAACAGATGTTTAGCATAGAAACCATAAGACGCAGGTTGCACGATAAAAAAGTAGGTATCGCAGGCAGTGGGGGATTAGGCTCAAACTGTGCTATGGCACTAGCTCGTGTAGGTATTGGACATTTGGTTTTAACCGATTTAGATATTGTTGAGGAATCCGACCTTGCTGTTCAGTACTATTTTCAAGATCAAATAGGACAAAAAAAGGTGCTTGCATTATCTGACAACGTCAAAAAAGTAAATCCACAAATTAAAACCGAAACACACGATGTTAAATTAGACGAAAACTCGATTGTAACCATATTCCGCAATTGTGATGTTATTGTCGAAGCATTTTCCTTAGTTGAAACCAAACAGATGCTTGTCGAAACGGTATTACTAAATTTCCCTGAAAAGTATTTGATTATGAGTTCAGGGCTTGCTGGATGGGGTGATAACAATAAAATTTCGCAAGCTTCATACGAGAAATTAATTATTTGTGGTGATTTTATGTCGGGAGCAAAAGAGACACTGCCACCTTTAGCGCCAAGGGTTGGGATTGTATCAAACATGCAGGCAAATGCAGTACTTGAAATTTTACTTAATAAAAACTTTTAGACTGAAAACCATATCTAATGAGCATAAAATGAATTTTTAATCACAGTTTTTCCACATAAAAGCGAGATAACGATACTCATAAACAATAAAAAGTCATGAAGAGCCTGAAAAACTTTTACTTAAATAAACTACATAACAAATATGGGTTAACGTTTATAGTATTTCTTGTTTGGATGATTTTTTTTGATACTAACAACCTGATTGATAGGGTTGACAGTATCAAGCAACGGCGGAAATTAAAAAGTGATATAGAATACTTTAAACTCAGAATAGAAACCGACTCCAAAAATTTAAAAGAATTAAAAACCAATCCCGAAGTACTTGAAAAATTTGGACGTGAGCAATACTTTATGAAAAAGGACGACGAAGATATTTTTATTATCGTCAAAGATTAAGTTGTTTTATCAATTGCTGTATCAGACCTTTACGACTCACAAAACTATAATGCTCTGTTTCTGCTCCAAATCCCAAGTTACGCTGCGATATTGACTTCATACTCGAACCAGTAAAATCAAAAATTTTATCCTCTCCTGCGTACATCTCAATCACTCGGTCGATCAACAAAAACATTGCACGCTTATCTTTTCCAACGTTGCTAGATGAACATAAAAGAAAATAAACACGCTGAGTGTCAATAATAAACAATCCTGTGGAAATTAACTCACTATTATCGTACACTCCCACAATCAAAAGCTGGGAATTATTTTCGGCATTGTGAATCAAAGTCTTAACATTATAGGAATTAGGTTTTGTAAATTCTTGAGGCTCCCATTTGCACTGAAACTCAAGAAATTGCTCAACACCTAAATCATACTCTATTCTCAATTCAAATTCCTTTGCAGCTTGAATATTGCGACGAGTATTTCTATTGTAACCGGCAACAATATTGTCGTAACCCTTAATTAGTCTCAAAATTTGATTATCGCGCTGAACAACAGCATAATTGCGGTTTATTTCAGTTTGAAAAGCGCCATTTAAGTGAACAATCAAATATTTACGCGGAATAGACCTTAAAAATTCAAACACTATTTCTGGCGGACAGCTATCTTTTCCATTTATCCCAAGTCGCTGAGTAATATATGGTTGATAAATATATTGTATAAAATATTTTCTTCTAAAAGGCAGTGGCATTACAAATTCATAATCGCCATATATCAAGGCATTCCATTGGGAGTCGGTCATTGAATCAAGATACCACGATTCAAAATAAATCAACCGCGTAGGACTTTTGCGAATCAAAGAGTCCCATTTAGCAACGTCTATTTGTGAACGTTTGTAAAATTTAATTTTTTTATCTCTATTTTCGTTTCTCATACAAACAAAATTAGCTTCCAACCCACTCCAATATAAACTCTACGGAAAAGAGGTAACCACCGTGAACCCCAACAAATCGTCAAGTCCTGTGGAGCGGTCGCGATTATAAACAAAAATCAGATAGTCGTTACTTGTTTGGGCAAAATTTCCCTCTATCCTGCTAAAATCAATGCGATTGTCATAAGTATAAACAAAAGCGTAGCAATAGTCATGAAATCCCTGTTTTAGCAACATTCGATTTTGGTAAAGAGCCTTATCAACATCATAAACCATTAAGTTCCATGGATTAAACGAGTAACCCGTCAATGCACCATAAATATATACATTGCCCTCTATCATTGGTAGCTCCGATTTTAGCGTAAAATAGGCATAAAAATAGTCAGCTTCAGTATTACTATTCCACGACCCAAACTTTTCGATATGGTTTTTACCGTTCATATCGTCTGAACTGCGTGGCGGCGTGTTGGTTCTGAATATATCGGTTGGCAACTGCACGTGGTCAACTCCGCGTATCGTAACTAACTTGTCAACATCTGTGTAATTAGTGCTTAAATCCTTTAAATTCAATGTTCTAAACTCGTTATTCGCGCTTAACTCTTTTTCATAAGTTATGGTATTTCCCCTGACAAACAGCGGAGTAATATCCGTAACCGCCCCATGCCAAATATAGTTTGGCACAACAACTACTTTCAAATCAGAAAAGACATCGCTAACCTGAACTCTTGAAATATCAATTGACAACTCAAGTTTTTGGTTGTTGTAATTCATACTACCGCCATGTATCATTCGAATATTTGCGTCAATAGAAATTTTATTGTCATAAACCGTGAAACGCCGCGATATCACAACATCATCTGTGGAAGCATCAAAAACTTTAAGCAAGAAGTTACCCGTTCGTTTTATTTTGATGTCGTTGTTTGGAATCCTCAAAACGTAGTGACGATACGGAATTGTAGTTGCTATCGACAACTCGTAGTCGTTCAAACTGTTATTAGCAAAACCATCTAAATAACTGTTTACATCGTTGTTTTGAACTTGCCAGTTTGCATCGTAATGCTCAATTGTATAATAATAATTGTGTTGCGTAGAGTCTATATCATCGAAATGCAACTCTAACGACGAACTGCCATTAATCGCGAGATTTGGATATGTCATTGAGCTTCCAGACAAGTAAGTTTGAACTGATTGAACATAAGGGACGTGTACTCGATTATTATTCAATGATGTCGCTTCCCATATTTTATCAACAACTTCTTGCGATGGGAAAAGTGGTTGTGAAAACGCTCTTCCGCATGTAATTAATATAGCAACAAAAACTAACTGTTTTTCAATTAAATACAGCTTCTTTTTCATTAGACAAACATTATGTTCTTAACTTTCAAAAGTTGTTCAATTTGCTGGTTTTCAACTAAAAAAACGTACTGCCATAACTAAACTATTGAAAATCAATCTCCTTAACTAAACCATTTTTATTATTAATACCACAATCCCGAAGGGATGAAATGATTATAGCCCCGTGAAAACCGAAGGTTAATAAAACCCCGAAGGGGTGACACAGAAAACTACAAGGAGAAAGGTACAAGGTAAAAGCAATTAAACGTAATGTTATGAAAATTGGTTTACCAGTATCTTTCAACTTTCCTCTTTTAACACTTCGGCTATACTCAGTGCATCGCTTTTAACTTTTAACTGTATATCTATTTCACCCCTTCGGGGTTTATTAATCATTTCATTATTTATTTCTATAATCCTGCCATCCCTTCGGGATTGATTATATTATGTTATACCAATTGTAATTTTAAAATAGTCCAATCGTTTTTTAAATTTTACAATGGTAAATATCGATGTTACAGATACATAGTCCAAAAGAGCGGTAACGAAACTTGGACTATTGTAGCTGTCCAATCGGTATTATTTCTCCTTAAACGACACGAAAATACGATAATAGTTTTAGAAATAAAAGATTCCTTTGTTTTATTGTATCAATCGTACCGTGCGACAATAAAATATAATTTGGAAATAAAGGCATTATATATCTCTTATTTTGCCTAAATTTGCAAGGATTTTGTAGTAAAAACAAAGCACAAATAAATAACAATAAAACGAATGTCAAAAGTAATAAAAATCCGCAAAGGGCTTGATATTCCAATAGCTGGAGAAGCCGAACGGAAAATTACAGATGTACCAAATTCTGAAACTTTTGCTATTAAACCTTTGGAATTTAAAGGGTTAAACCTAAAGCTCGTAGTAAAAGTTGACGACGAGGTAAAAATCGGAACACCGATATTACACGATAAAGCAAATCCCGACATTGTTATAACAGCGCCAGTTTCTGGAAAGGTTACTGCTATCAATCGTGGGGAACGTCGCTCACTGTTGGAAGTAGTCATTAAATCTGACAAAACTAATAGCACTGTCGATTTTGAAAACATAAATCGTTCGTCGCTTGACAGAAAGTTAATAACTGAACACCTTTTAAAAACAGGACTTTGGGCTTTTATAACACAACGTCCATTCGGACTTGTAGCGAATCCAGAAAACAGTCCACGCGATATTTTTATATCAACTTTTGATTCATCTCCACTTGCCCCCGATATCTCGTTTATAATTGAGCAAGACAAGCAAAGTTTTGCAGCAGGTGTAGAAATACTGCAACAATTAACTTCGGGCAAAGTTCATTTAGGTTTAAATGCGGATAAATCAAACGAAATGTTTGAAAATATCAAAAGTATCGAAAAACATTACTTTACGGGACCACATCCAGCAGGTAATGTTGGGATACAAATTCATCATATCGCTCCCATTATTAAGAATGACGATATTGTTTGGACTGTCAGACCACAAGATGTTCAAAATATAGGACGATATTTCAGCACAGGAAAACTTGATTTCCAGCGCATTATAGCAATAACAGGTAGTGAAGTTATCAACCGAAGCTATGTAAAGACTACTGTTGGTGCTAATTTTGAGCCCTTACTAAAAAACAACACAAATACAGATAAAAACTTGCGATATATTAGTGGTAACCCACTGACAGGCAGTAAAGAAGCCGCAACAGGTTTTCTTGGTTTTTATCACGACCAAATTACCGTTATACCCGAAGGTGACGAATACGAGTTTATGGGCTGGGCTATGCCTCGGTTTAGTAAATATTCGGCTTCAAAAGCTTATTTCAGTTGGTTGTTCCCAAAACGTAAATACGTTATAGATGCAAATATAAACGGAGATGAACGAGCTTTTGTCGTTACCGGCGAATATGAGAAGTATCTGCCAATGAACATTTTACCCGTATATCTGCTTAAAGCCGTTATCACAAAAGATATTGACAAAATGGAGCAGTTGGGAATATACGAGGTTATTGAAGAAGATTTAGCGCTTTGCGAGTTTGCCTGTACCTCCAAAATTGAGGTACAAAAGACTCTACGAGAAGGAATTGAGTTTTTAATTAGTGAGTTATAAAACAGAATACATGAAGGCTGCAAGAAAATTATTAGACAATATAAAACCAAAGGTTCAGAAAGGTGCCAAGTTTCACTGGCTCCATTCAACCTACGATGCATTTGAAACATTCGCATTTGTGCCCAAAACAACAAGCAAATCTGGTTCTCATATCCACGACGTAATAGATATGAAACGAACCATGACAGTTGTGATATTAGCACTTATGCCGGCACTCTTATTTGGGATGTATAATGTTGGATATCAACACTATTTATCAACAGGAGCATTAGCAACGACATCGTTCTTTTCACTGTTTTGGTTTGGGTTCCTTAAAGTACTTCCCATAATAATTGTAAGCTATGTAACTGGTCTTGGTATTGAGTTTTTATTTGCTCAACTACGCGGACATCAGGTTAACGAGGGCTTTTTGGTTACAGGAATGTTAATTCCACTAATTATGCCTCCCAACATTCCACTTTGGATGGTGGCAGTTAGTACAGCGTTTGCAGTTATCTTTAGTAAAGAAGTGTTTGGTGGTACTGGAATGAACTTTATGAACCCCGCACTGACAGCGCGAGCATTCCTCTTCTTTGCTTATCCATCGCACA
>Ga0208694_1000721_pt1 | contig 46622 bp, 35 predicted proteins | sample AD_UKC078_MetaG_FD_184442 | JGI IMG/M metagenome (GOLD analysis project Ga0208694, IMG submission 184442) | Active sludge microbial communities of municipal wastewater-treating anaerobic digesters from USA - AD_UKC078_MetaG (SPAdes) (version 2) | ecosystem: Engineered > Bioreactor > Anaerobic >...
AAGCTTTCAATTTCTTCTATACTTTTTGGGTTAAAAGCTTCAACTTCTGAAAGTATTTGGTTTATTTTATCAATCATTTTTTTAAAATTAAAATGCAAATTTATAAATTTTCGAGACTAATATAATTATTTATTTCTAAAAACTAGTACTATTGGAACTCCAGTAAAATTAAAGTTTTCTCTAAGTTTATTTTCTAAATACCTTTTATACGGCTCTTTGATATATTGAGGTAAGTTGGCAAAAAATGCAAATACTGGAGTAGGGGTTGGCAGTTGAGTTACATATTTAATTTTTATATACTTACCTTTTACTGACGGTGGATTATAATCTTCGATTGCTTGTAACATAACTTCGTTTAATCTAGCAGTTGGAATACGTTGAGTACGATTTTCGTAAACCGCCATTGCTGTTTCAATTACTTTGTGAACTCTTTGTTTTGTTAAAGCAGAAATAAATAAAATTGGAATATCATTAAAAGGTGCAATTTTTTTCATTATAGATTTTTGATATTCTTTCAAAGTATTAGTTGTTTTATCAATTAAATCCCACTTATTAACTAAAATTACTATTCCTTTTTTATTTTTTCTAATTAGGTTTAAAATATTTTGGTCTTGAGCTTCGAAACCAACGCTAGCATCTATCATTAAAAGGCAAACATCTGAATTTTCGATTGCTCTAATTGCTCGCATTACGGAATAAAACTCTAAATCTTCGTTTACTTTAGATTTTTTTCTAACTCCCGCTGTGTCAACTAGCATAAAGTCAAATCCAAATTTATTATATCTTGTGTTTATTGCATCTCTTGTAGTCCCTGCAATATCTGTAACAATATTTCTTTCTTCGCCAATAAGTACATTTGTTAATGATGATTTTCCGACATTTGGACGACCAACTATTGTTATGCGAGGCAAATCTTCTTCTTCTGCATTTTTATCTTCGGGTAAAACTTTAACAATTTCATCTAAAAGATCGCCTGTGCCTGAGCCATTAATTGCTGAAATAGAATAAATTTCACCTAAACCCAAGTTGTAAAACTCATAAGCGTCAAGTATTCTTTCGTGTATATCAACTTTGTTTGCAGTTACAAATACAGGTTTTTCGGATTTTCTTAATAAATCTGCGACAGAAGAATCTAAATCTGTAAGCCCAGCTAGCACGTCAACCATAAAAATTATTACGTCTGCTTCTTCTATTGCAATAACAACTTGACGAGCAATTTCTTTTTCAAAAATATCTTCAGAATCTTTTACATATCCTCCAGTATCTATCACCGAAAATGTTCTACCATTCCATTCGCAATGTCCGTAAAGTCTATCTCTAGTAACACCACTAAGGTCATCAACAATAGCTTCACGTCTTTCGATTAGCCTATTGAAGAGAGTTGATTTTCCAACATTTGGACGACCTACAATTGCAACTATGTTTCCCATAATTCAAAATTTTCACAAAGATAAAAAAATTAAAATTATTGTCATTAGCTTTATTATCATTGTTTCAAAACTACTAAATATAAAAAAACTTGAGAACTTATGTTTTTAAAAAATTAATTTTAATTTTGTAGAATGATTAGTTTTCCTAATAGTAAAATTAATATTGGATTGAATATCGTTTCAAAGCGTGACGATGGTTATCACAATATAGAAACGGTGTTTTATCCAATTCCTTATAAAGATATTTTGGAAATTCTTCCTTCCAAGAGGCTTGAGGTAATTAATTTAGGTAAAAAAATTGATTGCGAAATCGAAGATAATTTGTGTTATAAGGCTTATCAGATTTTAAATTCGGAATTTAATTTACCTTCTGTAAAAATTATCTTATATAAAAATGTTGTTTTCGGAAGTGGCTTAGGTTCAGGCTCTTCTGATGCTGCACACACTTTGATTTCGTTAAACAAATTATTTAATTTGAAATTAGATGATATAAAATTGCAATTTTACGCATCTAAGTTGGGAGCAGACTGTGCATTTTTTATTAAAAATAAAGCTGTTTTTGCTCAAGGTTTAGGTAATGTGTTTTCGGAAATTTCTTTGGATTTGAGTGGAAAATATTTGATGTTATGCTTGCCTGATGTACATGTAAGTACTGCTTTGGCTTATAAAAATTGCAACCCTCATGTTCCAAATAAAAGTCTCAAGTCTTTGATTAATTTACCATTAGAGCAATGGAAGAACAATATTAAAAATGATTTTGAGGATAATTTGTTTGTTCAATTTCCAAATTTGCAAAAAATAAAAAGCGAACTCTATGAAAAAGGAGCTATTTACGCTCAAATGTCGGGTTCTGGTTCTGCAATTTTTGGAATTTTTGATATTTTGCCAAACTTAAATTTTATAAATTGTGATAAAATTAAAACATTTATTTTATAGTGAAGTTGATAATTTTTTATATTTTTGAAGATTGTGGAATTGGTTTATTGTTAGATGTTTAGGTAATAATTGAAATTAAGTTCTAAAATTTATTTATTATGTCAAGTCAAAAAAGAGATGGTTTTACCAGCAAATTTGGAGTTATAGCAGCAGCGGCAGGTTCTGCTGTTGGTTTAGGAAACATATGGCGTTTCCCTTATATAACCGGTGAAAATGGCGGTGGTGCATTTTTATTAATGTATATTTTCTTTGTAGTTCTTATAGGTATTCCTGTAATGATGTCGGAGTTTGTTATAGGCAGGCGTTCTGGCTCTAATGCGATTGGAGCATTTCGTAAACTTGCTCCAGGTACTTCATGGTGGCTTGTGGGGTTAATGGGGATTATTGCTGCTTTTGTGATTTTGGCGTTTTATGGCACCGTTGCTGGTTGGACTTTAGAATATATTGTTCAAGCTTTTCAAAATTCTTTTTCAGGCAAATCGCAAACTGAATTAGGAGATAGTTTTAATAATTTTACGGCAAGCACTTTTCGTCCTGTCTTATGGCAAATGGTGGTTATGGTACTAACTGGAGCAATTATCTTGCGTGGTGTTAGCAAGGGAATAGAAAAAGTAACTAAAATATTGATGCCTTTATTAGTAGTTTTAATAATTGCTGTTTGTATTAGAAGCGTAACTTTGCCTGGTTCTGCAAAAGGTTTGGAGTTTTTGTTTAAACCTGATTTTAGTAAAATTACTTTTAAAGCTGTATTAATGGCTTTGGGGCAAGCAGCTTTTTCTTTAAGTGTAGGAATGGGGGCTTTAATCACTTACGGTTCGTATGTTAAAAAAGAAATACCATTACTTGGTACTTGTTTTAGTATTGCTGTCACAGATACGATAATTGCTATTTTATCTGGTATTATGGTTTTTCCAGCCTTGTTTGCTTTAGGAGGAGAAAGTGTAGGAGGACCAGGTTTGGTATTTGTTACTTTACCAGGAGTTTTTCAATCTATGCCAGGAGGTTATGTTTTTGGAATAATCTTTTTTATTTTAGTGTTTTTAGCAGCCTTAACTAGTACAATTTCTCTTTTGGAGGTTGTTGTTGCTTATTTTAAAGAAGATTTAAAAATTTCTAGATTAAAGGCTACTTTGATTGCAACAGTTTCCATAAGTGTATTAGGAGTGCTTTGTACTTTATCATTTGGAAAATTATCCTATATTAAATTGTTTGATAAAACTATTTTTGGTTTAGCAGATTATGTATCAGCAAATATTTTATTGACATTTGGAGCTTTATTTATAGTTATTTTCACAGGCTGGTATCTTGGAAAATCTAAATTTATTGAAGAAGCAAAATTGGCTTGCAAAGTTAACCCTGTCGTTTTAAATGTTATAGCTTTTATTATTAAATGGATAGCTCCAATTGCTATTGGTGCTGTTGCTATAGGCACTTTTTTTATTGAAGGTTTAATGTAATTCTTATGGATTTTGTAAATTCGATTTTAGAGGCTTATAATGAATATGTTGGGAGTTATGCAATTTTATTGGTATTAATTCCAACAGGTTTATTTTTCACTTTTTATTTAAGGTTTTTACAAGTATCTAAATTTAGGCACGCTCTAAAAGTTGTATCAGGAAAATATTCAACCAAAAAAACAAAAGGTGATGTTTCTTCTTTTAAAGCATTAACTACAGCTTTGTCTGCAACAGTCGGCACGGGTAATATTGTTGGTGTGGCATTAGCAATTCATTGGGGAGGACCAGGAGCTGTCTTTTGGCTTTGGGTAGTTGGTTTTCTTGGAATGATGATAAAGTTAGTAGAATGTACTTTAGCACAAAAATATAGAGTAACAAATGCTGATGGTTCTGTTTCTGGTGGTCCTATGTATTACATGGAATATGGACTTAAAGATAAATTAGGAAAATATGCAAAGTATCTTGCTTTGATTTTTTCTTTTGCAGCTGTTTTATGTTCTTTTGGAACGGGAAATTTAGCTCAAGCTCATTCTATTGCAGACTCTATGCATTCAAGCTATAATATTCCTGAATATGTAACAGGTATTATTATTGCTCTTTTGGTTTTACTAATAATTGTTGGAGGGTTAAAAAGAATAGCAGAGGTAACAGTTAGATTGGTACCAATAATGGCTGTTTTTTACTTTTTGTCTGCAATTATTGTTCTTGTAGTTTTTTACAAATCTCTTCCTGGTGCTTTTAAAATGATTGTAACAGATGCTTTTACAGGGACAGCAGCAGTAGGCGGATTTGCGGGTGCAGCTTTTATTAAAACATTAACTATGGGCGTTAAGCGAGGTTTATTTTCAAATGAAGCTGGTCAGGGGTCTGCACCTATGGCACATGCAGCAGCAAAGACAGAACATCCTATGCAAGAGGGTTTGGTGGCTTCGTTAGAACCATTAGTTGATACAATTATTATTTGTACATTAACGGCGTTAGTAATTGTTGTAACTGGAGCATGGACAGCAAATGATTCTGAAGGCGTAAATATGACAATATTGGGTTTTGAAAGAGGATTTAGCAAGATAGGATTAGATTGGATTGCAAAACATATTGTAACTGTAGGGTTGTTTTTATTTGCTTTTTCAACAATAATTGCTTGGGCTTATTATGGTTCAAGGGCAATTCAATATTTGTGGGGCGATAAAGCAATAAAACCTTATTATTATGTTTTTAGTGTAATTGTATTTTTTGGCTGTATATGGAGCATTGATTTGGTGTGGAATTTTGTTGACACAGTAATTTCATTTATGACAATACCTAATTTAATAGCTATTTTACTTTTAGCACCAGTTATGAAAAAAGAAGCAAAAACTTATTTTGAGTATATTAAAAACTTTAAAAAGTGAAGTCTTTTTGGTCAAAATTTGTAAAAGAGTATTTTAATTTCTCAAAACGAGAAACTAATGGGATTTTATTTTTAGCTATTATTATGCTTATTATAATAGGTTTACGCATTTATTTTAACAATTACGCAAAACCAAAAAAGTTCGACTTCACTGAATATGAAACTGAAATAGATGAATTTTTAGCCTATTCTTTACCTGATTTAGAAAATGGAGAAAGATATGATTTCGACCCTAATATAGTTTCAAGAGAAGAACTTCTTTTTATGGGTTTATCGCGTAAAACAGTTGATGGAATAATCTCATATCAAGAAAGAGGTTATAAGTTTTGGAAGCCTGAAGATTTGAAAAAAGTTTATGGTATTACAGATGAAGAGTATGAAGCTATTAAAGATTACGTTAAGATAGAGTCTTCTAAATCATATAATTATAAAAACTCTTACAAAAGCTATTCTAAAAATTATTACAAAAAATTTGATAAGTCTTCTGAAATTATGTTGTTTAATTTCGACCCAAATACTGCAAGTTATTCAGATTTGAAAAATTTAGGATTTTCAAATAATCAAGCCAACAACATTATTAATTATCGTAACAAGGGCGGTAAGTTTTATACTGCAAATGATTTGTTAAAATTGTATTCTATTGATAGTGTGTGTTTTAATAGAGTAAAAGACTATATTAAAATAACTGATAATGTTAAGGAAGATTTAGTTAAATCTGAAAATAGAGAAGTTAAAGTTTATATTAATTCTGCAGATGCTCTTGAATTTCAAAAATTAAGGGGAATTGGAGAGGTTTTTTCAAAACGTATAGTAAATTATCGTGAAAAATTAGGTGGTTTTGTTTCCAAAGAACAGATTAAAGAAGTTTATGGAATTTCAAATGAATTGTATGAAAACATTGAAGCTAATTTGATATTAGATGAAAGTGAAATAAAGAAAATAAATATTAACAAAGCTGATTATGCTGAGTTAATTTCACATCCATATATAGATAAAGAAATTACCGTAGTTATTTTAAATTATCGTGAATTTAAAGGAGAAATTACAAGTTTTGATGAGTTACTGTCGCAAAAGGCGTTGACAAAAAAATCTTTAGAGAAAATTCAACCTTATGTTAGTCTAAAATAAAAAAAACCGACTTTTGTCGGTTTTTTATTAACTATAAATTTTTTAAATTTTTACAAACTTACTCTAGCTCCGAAGGTATGAACACCTCGGAAAGGATTTGTAAATCTGTAAGAGTAATCAATAGCAAGTACAGATTTATTTTCTTTATTTATTGGAACTTGTAGTGTTAGACCAGCAGTTGGACCTGTAAATACTGTAGTTCTGTTATCAGGATTAGAATCTAACATTCCTTTTTGATACATGTAACCTCCTCTTAGGAAGAATAAATCTTTAAATCCATATTCTAAACCAGCATGAAATTGGTCTTTTTCATAAGAGTTTGCTGTGAAGTTTGCAGCAATCACTAAGTTGTGGTCTGACTTAACAGTATTGTCAAATTCATCAACTTTAGCTGCTAATCTTATTGAATAAGAGAATCCAATTTTAATTAATGCAGGTAATTCAAATTCTTGGCTTCTATTTTCAACAGTCATATTTGTACCATTTTGAGAGAATCCCATAAAGCTCATACCGTCTCCGGTAAACTTCATTGTACTTCCCACATTTTTCATGGTAATACCAAATTTAAGATTATCTCTATTTCTGTTTCTAGCCTTATCTCTACCAACGCCTGTAACATATTGTATTCCTGCGTCAATTGCAAAGCCAGAAGCGTTTAAGTTAAAAATGCTTTCGTTGAGCAATTTTACTGTAACACCACCATATATACTGTTAGAGAACTCACGAGCATATGATAATCCTATTGTTGTATAAGTTGGGGAATAAGAACCAACACCACCTTCTGGAAGTGCATCTGTGGTTATTTCAATATCACCCCAATTAACATTCATAACACTCAAACCAAGAACACCTGTTTCACCTACTTTTGTAGCAAAGCCACCGTTGTTAATTACTACACCCGAACCTACTAACCATTGTGTATTAGTGAAAACTAATTCTGTTCTGCGAGTCATAGCTAGACCTGCTATATTTTGATACATTGCTTCAACGCCTGTAACACATGCTACGTTAGCGTCTCCCCAACCAGAACTACGCGCCCATGGATTAATTTGTAATTCCGAAGCTCCGTTAGATGCTGCACGTTGTTCGTTTCCTGCATATACAGCAGTATTTAAAAAACCTGCTACTAAAATTGTCAGAACTGATATTAAATATATATTTTTCATATTACTTTATTTATTATATTTTAATATTTTAGAAATTATTCAAATCTATTGGACGTAAAGCACCAAACCATTTAACAATTTTTTCTCCAATACCAGGTGCATCAATATGTACAATATATACTCCACTAGCTATAGTAATGCCATAAGTGTTTTTCATATCCCATTCGAGGAATGGATCTGTATTGTCTTTATCTAATCTTCTGACAAGTACACCAGCAGAGTTGTAAATAGAAATTACACAACGTTGTGGTAAATTAGTAATTCTCACATAGTTATCCAATTGGTTATGTTCGTAATATGTAGAACCATAATATGGATTAGGTACTACTCTAATTAAGTCAAGAGCATCTACAGCTGTTTCGTTGTGATTTTTAATAGTTTTAATGTCATTTGTTGTAAATGAGAAATATGGAAGATTATCATTTACAGGATTGTCAACTGCAAAGCGATTTATACCTTTGTGATATGGAGTTCCTACTCTAAGTTTAATTCTAACGTCTGTTGCTAAGAAATCAAAATTAGGATTTGCTAATGGTATTGCTGTCCACATTGCTGAAGCCCAAGCTCTATTTAAAAGGGTAGAGTTACCTGTTTGTTCATATTCTATCAACTTATTGTAAAACCATTGACATGAATCATATACAGGACAGTTATTAACTTCGTTTGCTTGTTGATTAGTTCCTAAAATGTAAATATAGTGTTTACCTCCAAATATAGGACCTCTTTCAGAATAAATGCCAAATGTTGGATTCCACATCATGTCATTGCCATTGTCGCCTGATAGCCATGAATCTTCTCCAAATACAATATTTAATCGGCTACCTGTTCTATGGTCTATTGCATAACCAGGGAACCAACCTAAACCATATGTACCATCATTAAGAGAGTTACCCTCTTTATCAACAGAAGGAGATTTTCTTAATGTGAATTTCAAAGCATTTCCTATTGATAAGTAGTTTCTCCAAGGTAATACTTCTTGGAAAAAACCACAATCATCTTCTTTCCATTCGTTTTCATGCATTTCTACAACACATGCTCTTGTCCATTTTGATTTATCACTAGTAATAACTATATCAACACTAGACAGAGGTTCTGTTCTTCCAACGTTAATGTTTGAATGTGAGCCATTTAGAGATATACCATATCGTCCGGAATGAGTCATGAAATAAGGAGCCCATGTACCACCAAGAATTTTTCCAAAATGCTTATCATCATCATATTCAGCCTTATCATTATAAGATTTGTCAATACAATCACCAAAATCTTGTGGATTTGTGTAATTTCCACATCTAATCCAGTTAAATGCATCAAAATTATCACCGTCAGGTAAGAAGACTAACCATGGTTTAGTTTCATCTTCGAAAATTAATTCTGCATCTAAAAATCCATTATGATAAGTATTTTTGTCTTGCAAAAGAGCAAAGTTATCTTGAGCAATTGTAACAGAAATTCCTAAATCCATAAGTAGTTGTTCATCACCTATACCGTATTTTACATCTACATCAGACTGAATTACTTTATCACCATAAGTAATTGTGTAACCAAAAGGTTCAAAATTGCTTGGGGATAATTCAGCTTTTGTTGTACCAATGAAACCAAAGGCATGCGTAACAGCATCTTTGTCAAATTTTAAATAATATGTGCCTTCAGGTACATTAAGAGGATCAATAACTTTTACATTAATAGGACCTTTTCCGTTTTTGTAAACTCTTTTTGAAACTTTCCATGGGTAGCCACTCATAATTTCATCAATAGTTTCATCTGTTAATTCAATTATATTGTTTGCATTTCCATGTCCTTCGTACATTGTTATTTGTAAACCTTCACCATATTCACTTTGCATAATTGTTCCGGCATTTTCTGGTTGGTTCAAATGAGGAATTGCAACATACTTCTTAATGTTATTTCTACCTGCTAAATATGGTTTCTTTTGTCCATTAAATGTTTCTTGAATTGATTGGTTATAGAGTAAAGAATTGTTATAACTATAGGCAATAGCGCTAAAATAATATTCTCTATTATTTATTAATTTAGGATCTCCAGTAGAAAACATGTCTTTATCAACAACAAAAGTGTGTCTAATACCTACATTTTGTCCGTTAACTTCTTCTACAGGAATGTTCGCTCTTAATTCGTCAGACCAAGTATAGTTTACTATTTGAGCCACATCGTCTTTAATGTCGCATTGGAATATTGTTCTAACTTTATCGTTATTATATCTATCAGAAATACTTACTGATCTGTCTCTATATTGGAAAACTTGATAGCCTTGGAAGCGATAATATTCATCACAAGGAACAATATCAGGGTGACATACAATAGCAGGGTCTTTTTCTACATAAGCTTCAAGGTAGTTATTGCTACCAGGTCTATTGTAAATGTGGAAAATAAGTTTTTTGTCTAATTCTATAATTTTTAATTCAGGAGCATCTGGTCCGTCAAGTACGCGGAAACAATTTTCGAATAATATTTGTGCTTTATCATCAGCTCTGCGAACAGCTTCTACTGACGCCCATGGGCCTCCAGAAGCAGCTCTAGCGTAAACAGCACCAATAGTAATATCGTTAATAGCTCCTGGTTTTAGAGTAAAAGGTCCAGCTGATTGAACAAAACGTCTGTCATCTGGTGGATTGCTTTCGGTTTCTTCAGACCAAGGTGCGTTTTGTGGAACACCACCTAATCCCCAACCACATGGGTCAGTTGTTGGATTACCAGGGAACATAAAGTTTGTAGGTTTATTTGGATCACCACCACCTGATTTGTGTCCAGTTCCTCCATAGCAAAGAGGAGAGTTGTCTAACCAATATCCAGTTAAGTAGTTATAGTGTTCTTGTGCTGTGTGAGGGTCTTGTGTGTATGGGTTACCACCAGTATTATTATTGAAATATAAGAAACGTCTCATACCCCATCTTTCATTGTCAACTTCACCATCTTGGAAGTTTAATCCGTTGATATTACCATTCATAATATCACCTTTATTACAATTTAAGATTTTAACACCATTAATAGTGTCATAAGAAGTAGAGTTATCTTTTCCATCTGGATCTTGGTATGGACCTTCGAAGAAGTCAATTCCGATTGCTGGAGGTTGAGTACCATATCCAGTTTGTCCATCTGCAGATTCGTCCATGTCATCTCCATTATACATATACCCCAAACCGCGTTGAACATCGCAACCAGTATAGTCATCTCTAGCATAACCTAAGTCAGCATCTGTCCAAACACCGAAGTATGTGTCTGTTAAAATATAAGTAGAGCGGTTTATGATATTGTAGTTTGCAAAAGTCATATCGTTAAGCTCGTCATTGGTTGTAAAAGCAAAATATTGAGCTCTAAATTCCATTCCAATTGCAGGACCACCAGTTTCGGTATGAATATTTCCTTTATCATTATAAACCCACCATAATGTGTGGTCGCCAAACAATCTAGATGCCTGTCCGCGTGGGCGACGACAATCTGGGTCGTTAGTAATTCCTTCGCTTGGGAATTCATAATATGGGAAATCTCCATTTAATGGATTATACACTCCATCACCATCAACGTCCCACCATGGAGCTAAGTTATGCGCATATCCACCCTCAGGACCGTGTGCGGGCCAATTTAATATAATTTCAGGAATTTGATAATTTGGGAAATCAGCAGTCTCATCACATTCTGGATTTTGTGTACATTTCCACCATTCTCTAAATTCTCTAACCATTTCTTTTGTAATTACAAAATGCCTGTCATATTTTGTACAAATTTCAGGACTTACATATGCTAAACCGTCTGTTGTAAGTGGACCAGGCCAATAGTCAATACCATCTTGACGGAATCGCTGTGCTGCAAGTTTTAATTGACCGTTAGCATCTTTACCACCAACCCAAATAGCTCCAGCAAATAACGCATGACAACCACTACCTACAGGAACTTCGTAAGCAGCTTTTCTTGTTCCAAAAATATCCCACCACATATCTCCACCAGTATGGATTAGAGTTCTAACGTTATTTATAGCTATTTCAGTAGATACTTTGGCTGGTTCACAACCTGCAACAGCTCTTTGATTTTCTGTATTATGAGGCGGTCTTGGTTCACCTTTCCATTTATCTGCTAGCATTATGTTAGAAATTGCTATCAGACCAGCTAAAATTAGTATTTTTCTAAGATTTTTCATATCTATTTTTTATAATCTAAAATTTAATAATTAAAAACCGAATTGAACACCTAAACGTATAGTTCTTGGCGTACTATAATTATAAGGAGAATTAATATACATTGAGTAGTAATTTCTAAATGCTTCAACATCGTTTTGTGTGTTGATAGATGTTTGATAGTCTGCATAATTCAAGAATCCATCATCATCAGGGTTACCAGTATAAGAATAAACTCCAAGAACATTCTTAGTATTTAGTAAGTTAGATATTTCTAAATATACGTTTAAGTCGCTATATTTTTCTTTAGTACCATCTTCTTTTTTATTAGATAATTTTATTCTAAAGTCCCTATCTAAACGCATATTTATTGTAGTACGCCAAGGTTTACGCGAACCATTTAAAGTACCTACAACAGTACCATTATTTGGTCTATTCCTTTTTGTGTAAGGCGAACCAGAACCACTGTTTATAATAAAGTTAACACCAGTATTTGCTAAAATACTTTTTCCAGCAATTTTTGGTCCATTATAAGGAAGCCCAGAAACTTTACCTCCATATCTATAGTCAACAGTTATTGCTAAATTATGTCTTTGGTCAAAATCTAAAGGTAATGTAGTTCTTAAGTTTGGCTTGTCAGACATTACTATTGCTGCACCAGATGAATAGCTAGAACCTGTTCCGTTTGCAAATTGTAATGTATATGAAGCTCTTAAGGTTACGTTTCCTGTACGTCTCATATCATAACTAACACCAAATCCTTTAACTGTTCCAAAGTCAATGTTGCCATATGTGTAGTAAGTTGCAGGATAAGCACCATAAACTGCAATAGCTTGTTGCATATCACGCATTTCGCGGTAGAATGCAGAAAGTTTTAATGCAGATGTATTTCCTAATTTTTGTTGGAAACCTAATTCGTAGTCAATAGTTTTTTCTGTTTTCAAATTAGGATTATTTAACAAACCATCATTCATTTGTCTAATATATAGGTATTCAATAGGATTTAATCTATTTGAATAAGAAGGACGTTTTGATAAAATATCATAGTGAGCAAAGAATAGAGCTTCGTCAGAAATTGGGAAAGAGAACGAAATACGAGGCATAACAACTATTTGAGGTTTATAATCCTCAAAAGCTTTTGTATTTAATTCTTCTTTTGGATTAATTAAATATGGTGCAATACCATTTGGTGAAGCAATAACGTTTGGATTTTCAATTTCAACACCATTTGCATTATACCAAACGTTTCCAACACGGTAACCATTGATTGCTGTAGGATTTGATAAATCATTAACATAAACAGTAGCTTCATCTGGAATATTCTCTGGATGAGTTGTGTTTGCTAACAAACCTAGTTGATCAGTATCACCTAATTTATATGCTTCATGTAGTAAGTATTGGTCTTTTAATACCATTTGGTTAGCATCGTAACGGTCAACACGTACACCTAAGTTAAAAATAAGGTCTTTAAACGCAAACTTATCTTGGATATAACCAGCAACATATGAAGGTTCAAAAGGAGCAATAGGACGTGTTTTATATCCTTTGCTATCTGTTTGGTTAAAGAAGTCGTCAAATGTTGGTTTGCTATGTAGTTTGTTTCCTTGATAATCATATCCATAATACGCAACTACAGGGCTACCTTGGTTAAATAACTCATCAGCACTAAACCATGAAATATCAAAAGTAGATGGGTCATAAGAGTCAACATCAATCCATGTTAAATCATTAATTTCCATACCTAAACTTTCTCTGAAATATTTATCAAATCTAGATTGACCTTGAGCATTATAAAGTCTTGGATAATCAATAGTATCTAAGAAGTTTCCTTGGTCATCATAATATATTATAGGTTTAGAAATATCTTTTTCCATAATATGCATGTTTGTTAATCTGCGTGCTAAAGTCCATAAGCCAAATGGAGCAACTGCATAATAAGAGTCTTTTCTTTGTTCAAACTCAAAACCTAAACTAAACTCGTGAGATTTTATATCAGCTGTTCCTGATGCAGATACTCTAAATTGTTGCCCTTCAGATTTTGCAAAACTAGCATAAGGATTTCCAGGACTTGAATACATTCCATAAATTGCAGGAGCACCATTACCATTCATCAATCCACCATAGCTTAAAAGGTGGTCAACATCTTTGTAATAATAATCAGAGAAATAATCAAAATATTGTTCAGTATATCTTGCTAAATCTGCATTTTGCTCATTGGTAGTAAAGTCGGTAATTCTATAAAAATATGTTTCAAACAAATTACCTTCTAAACCTGTAACAGAGTCAATACCCCAAATATAATATTTTTCAGGTACAGTTGTAAAATTACCTATATGACCATATTCAAAATAATTGTCTTTAAATTTTGAATTAAAATTATTGCTTGCAGATCTTGAATAGTCGAACTGTATAGTATAATATGGGTTTTTAATTACTGCAGTATCTTCTGTTCTGAATTTTTGTGTAATACGTGCATATGTGTTCCAAGCACTAGAAATGTAATTACCATTATTATGTGAGTTGAAAAGTTGATTTCCATAGCTATACAATCTGCCAGCTCCAATATCGAAAGTACCTCCAACTGTGAAGTTTAGGTCTCTTATTGGCGAAATGTCTAGTTTTGCTGCAACGTTGGCTCCTTTACCGCCAGCATTAGCTCTTGATTTGTAATTTTGGAAAGCGTCTGCATGTAAATAGTCAGAATTTTGGTAAATAATATTACCAGATTGCGACTCTATTAAACGCAAAGGATTAGTTCTAATTTCTTCTAGTACATCTGCATTTGCTCTCCATTCACCAACAGCTGATGGACCTCCGTCTTTTACTAACCTACCTTCTGCAGCAAGTAAAAATCCAGCTACAGTTCTTTTTCTGTTTGATTCACCTTTCTCAGTAACAGACCAAATAGGTCCTGAAACCATAATAGCAGCTAAATTGTAGCCGTATGGATCTAGATACTGTGAAGTAACAACTTCACCACCTCCATAAAAGTTTGAAGAAGGTCCTTTGGTTGTTGCACTAATAACTCCACCAGTAACGTCTCCATATTGAGCAGGCAAACCTCCAGTAATAACTGTAACTTGCTCGATAGCAGATTTTGGAACTGCTGAGCTACCTCTTACTTTAACGCCGTCAACATAGTAAACTGTACCTTCAGAACGTGCTCCACGAATGCTACCAACTTCACCGTCTTCGGTATAAACACCTCCAACTGTAGTTGCAACAGCCGCTGCAGAACGTCCAGGCATCTTTGCAATATCTTCAGATGTTACAGTACCTCCTGATTGCGTTTGGTCTTTAGAAATTAAAGGAACTTTATATTCTTTAATTTCTACTTCACCTAAAATTTCTGCTGCAGGATTTAAATCGAAATTTTGGTAAACTATCTTTCCCGCAATGATTTGAACATTTGTGTATTGCAAAGTTGCGTAACCAATGTAAGAAGCAGAAACGGTAAATCTTCCTGCCGGAATAGGTTTAATTGAAAAATTTCCGTCGAAATCTGTCATACCTCCAGTAACAATATTTCCGTTTTCTTCAATCGTTACGTTTGCAAACGGGATTGGTTCACCTGTTGCCGCATCAGTAACTCTACCACTCAAGGTGCCCGCCGATTGAGCATACACCCCCGCACTTGTAATAAGCGCCATTAAAATAAACAGTAATTTTCGTATCATAATAAAGTTTTACTTTAAACTAATTAAGAAAAAGTGTAAAAATAAAATAGTTTTTTTTATAAACCAAAAAAAAACGACTCAAAATAAATTATTTTTTTCAAAGATATACATAAGTACTTAATAATAAGACAAATCATAAAATCATATATTTTATTCTCTAGTATATTTCGCTGACTTTTTTGATTTTTTCATTCTTTTATATGTACGTTTGCCATCTACTACATCTTTACCACCACCATTAATTAATTTATTATGTTTTTTTACAGCTTTTTTATGTAATCTTGCATCTCTTTTCTTTTTTTTAGCATCTTTTTTTGCTTTGTTTTTTTCAATTTTCATAACTAATCTTTCCTCAGGAGAAGGTCGATAACGTTTCTGCCTTAAAGATTTCATATGTTTTTCATTGTCAATGCTTCGTGTGTTTTGACTAAAACTTGTTGATGAAATTAAAATGAAAGGAATTATTAGTAAGAGTTTTATTATTTTTCTTAACTTTGCCATAAAATTAAATTAGAAATGAAAGTATTTATTGCAAAGATAATCATTTTTTTGACTTTTGTAGGTTTTTTTACAATAATTCCTGCATGTGAAAACGAAGAACGTATTCCTTATGCTTATGTTGACTTCACTGTTTATTTAGATATGCCTCAGTATTTTGAAGTAAGAACTCCAGGCAACTATCTTTATCTTTCAGGTGGGGTAAAAGGGATTATTCTGTATTGTGAATATGCTGATTCTTATAGAGCTTATGAAAGAAATTGCCCATACAAACCCTCAGACCCAAGTGCTATATTAGACGTTGATTCTACAGGACTGTTTTTGGTTTGCCGACATTGCGAATCTAAATTTTTACTGATGGATGGAAGTGTTGTGAATGGACCTTCTAAATATCCAGTAATGCAATATGCTACTTATTTAGAAACTTTAAGTACATTGCGAGTATTTAATGCATTTTAAAATAAATAAAAAAAAAGAGGTTGTCTTTAAAAACAGCCTCTTTTTTTTATCATTTACTAAATTATTGTTTTAATATCTGTAATGTTCAGGTTTGAATGGACCTTCAACAGGAACACCAATATAATCAGCTTGTTCTTTTGTAAGTTTTGTTAATTTTACACCAATTTGTTCTAAATGAAGGCGTGCAACTTCTTCGTCAAGGTGTTTAGGTAAACGATAAACTCCTACTTCATATTTATTTTGCCATAAATCTAATTGAGCAAGAGTTTGATTTGAGAAAGAGTTACTCATTACAAAAGAAGGATGACCTGTAGCACAACCTAAGTTTACTAAACGTCCTTCTGCTAAAAGGAATATAGAATTTCCATTTTCAAAAGTATATTTGTCAACTTGTGGTTTTATTGTTGTTCTTTTTGCTCCTTTATAGTTATTAAGGTTATCAACTTGAATTTCATTATCGAAGTGTCCAATATTACAAACAATTGCTTGGTCTTTCATTTGTTTCATATGTTCAAGAGTAATAACATCTTTGTTTCCTGTTGTGGTAACATAAATATTTCCTTCGTTAAAGGTGTCTTCAATTCTTGCAACTTCGAAACCTTCCATTGCTGCTTGTAATGCACAAATTGGGTCTATTTCAGTAATAATTACTCTAGCTCCATATCCTTTCATTGAGCGAGCACAGCCTTTTCCAACATCGCCAAAACCTAAAACAACAACAACTTTTCCTGCAATCATCACATCTGTAGCTCTTTTAATTCCGTCTGCTAAAGATTCATGGCAACCATACAGGTTATCAAATTTAGATTTTGTAACTGAGTCGTTTACATTAATTGTAGGAACTAAAAGTTCTCCTTTTTCCATCATTTGATATAAACGATGAACTCCTGTTGTTGTTTCTTCTGAAATTCCTTTTAAGTCTTTAACTGCTCTAGTCCATTTTGAATTATCAACAGCTAAAACTTTTTTTAAGGTTTCTAAAATTATTCTTTCTTCGTCGCTTCCAGGTTTTTTGTCAAGAGTTGAAGCATTTTTTTCTGCATAATATCCTTTATGCACCATTAAAGTAGCATCTCCACCATCATCTACTATCAAATTTGGACCTAACCCTCCAGGAAATGAAAGAGCTTGCAGAGTACACCACCAATATTCTTCTAAAGTTTCGCCTTTCCAAGCAAACACAGGAACGCCAGCTTTTGCCATTGCAGCTGCAGCATGGTCTTGAGTAGAAAAAATATTACAACTTGCCCATCTTACATCAGCACCAAGTTCTTTTAAAGTTTCGATTAAAACTGCTGTTTGAATTGTCATGTGCAAAGAACCTGTAATGCGAGCACCTTTTAAAGGTTTAGAACCTGCATATTTTTTGCGAACACTCATCAAGCCTGGCATTTCTTTTTCTGCAATTTCAATTTCTTTACGACCCCAATCTGCTAGGTTGATGTCTTTAATTTTGTATGGTAATGAGCTAATCAATTCGTTCATAATATTATAAATTTAATGTTTTACGTTTATAATTTTATATAATTTGGACTGCAAAATTATATGTTTTTATTTAAAATCCCAAATTTTTAGAAAAATATGCTAAAGTTTCTTCTTGGTCTTTTTTAATTTGAGTGATTAAATCATCAATGTTTTCATATTTTATTTCGTCTCGTATTTTTTTTATAAATTCGATTGTAACTTGCTTACCATACAAATCGCCTTCGAAATTTGGAATATGAAATTCTAAACTTAGCTTTTTGCCATCAAAACTTGGACGTGTTCCCTTGCTTAGCATTGCAGGATATGATTTTTTGTCAAAAAACGCTTTTGTAATATAAACTCCATTAGGTGGTTGTATTTTGTCTTGGTCTAAAACTTCTAAATTTGCTGTTGGAAATCCTAATTTGCGTCCAATTTGATAACCACTAATTATGTTACCCGAAAGTTTATAATTATAGCCCAACATTTTATTTGATTTTTCCAAGTTCCCCATAGTTATACATTCACGAATTTGAGAAGAATTGATATTTGTAAATTCTTCAAATTCAAACTTTTGCAATCGTTTAACAGGTATGGCAAATTCGCTTTCAGGTTTTGAAATAGAACTTTTATTGCCAAAATGATTGTTGTAACCCATTATTATAGATGAACATGAAAGTTTTTCTTTTAAAAATTTTTCTACAAACATATCTGCTGATAAAGAAGCTAACTCATCGTTAAAATCTAAAATTAAAACATTCTTTATTCCAAGTCCCTCAAGAAGTACGACTTTTTCGTTAAGAGTATTTAGTAAACTTAAATTTTTACCAAAATATTTTGCAGGGTGGGGCCAAAGTGTTATTACAAGATCTTCTTGGTTTTTTAATTTTGCTTCATTGATTAGCTGATTCAATAGATAAACATGACCTTTATGAACGCCATCAAAAAAACCTATGCTTACCACACAATTTTTTGGAATATTTTTATTTATATTTGTAAAAACTTTCAAAACATTTTTTTGCAAAAATATAAAATGAAAATTAATTACACATATTTATCACAGAATAAATCTCGCCTATTAATATTAATGGTATTAATGTTTTTAGGTTTTGTTTTTTTGTTACCTATTAATTCTTGTAAAAATAAACACAAGCAGGTCAAAATTTTTGGTAAAATAGAAAATGCAGAAAATTCAGAAATTTATTTAGAAATGTTGTTGCCCGGTCAAATTGCATCTTTTGTTCAAACTAAAATAAATGAAAAAGGAGAATTCAAATTTGAATTAGATTCTTTGCAAACTTGTTTTTACAGATTAAAAATTGATGAGAGGAATACTATTTATTTAAGATTAAATCCAAATGATGAAATAGAGATTTATGCTAGTTATCCGAATATTCAAACAAATTATACTATAGAAGGTTCTGAAGAAAGCAAAAATCTTAAAGAGCTAAATATGTATTTAATGAAAAGCACAAAAAGGTTAAATGAAATAAACGACCAAATTGTTGCAGCTTATAAAATCCCGAATTATGATGTTGATTCTCTCATCGAGGTTTTAAATGTCGAGGCAAGAACTATGTATAAAAACGATAAAGAGTTTTTAATCAATTTTATAAAAAAACATAATGAATCTGTAATTATTTATTTTGCTCTTTATCAATATGTTAGCATTTCGCCAATTTTAATGATAGACCAAGATATAGAAATTTTTCAATTTGTATTAGAAGAGTTGAAAAAACATAATCCTGAGTTTGAGCAAATAGCTTTATTAGAGTCAGAAATTTCAAAAGAACTTTTACGGCAACAACAATTTAATCGAGAATATGGGAAATTAGAAATTGGAGAACCTGTAATTGATTTTGATTTGCCAGATATTAATGGGAATAGAGTTTCATTGTCAAATTTTAAAAATCAAAAAATTATTATTGCGTTTTGGTCATCGTGGAACAAGTTGTCTTTAGAAGCTGTGCTTGGTCTTAGCGAGAAATTAAAAAATCAAGATGTGGTTTTAATTTTAATAGCTTTGGATAATGCAAAAGATAAATGGGAGACAACGGTTAAAAATAATTTTTTGGAAAATCATATAAATTTGTCTGATTTAAAAGCTTGGGAAAGTCCAGTTGCAAAAATTTATGCAGTAAAATCAATTCCAAGTTTTTTATTAATTGACGAAAATCAAAATCTCGTTGCAATAAGTGATGATTATGATGAAATTATTGATAATTTAAACAAAAATTAAAAACCCATTATAATTTAATTTATCTTTGAGGCGATTTTATAAACAATTTGAATTTTGTTTTGAAAGAAAAAAATAAAATATACTTTGTTTCAGACTCTCACTTCGGAATTGATTATGATAAATATAGTTCTGAATTTCGAGAAGAATTAATGTTGTCGTGGTTGGACGAAATCAAAAGCGATGCTATGGAATTGCATTTGTGTGGAGATATGTTTGATTTTTGGTTCGAGTATAAATATTTAGTTCCACGAGGCTTTACGAGACTTTTTGCAAAACTTAGAGAATTATCTGATTTAGGTGTGAAAGTTTATTACTATCTCGGAAATCATGATATGTGGACTTTCGGTTATATCGAAGAAGCTATAGGTGCAAAAATTTTCAAAGGAGTTAATCTGAAAGAAATAAACGGCAAAACATTTTACATCGGACATGGCGATGGACTTGGACCTTATGACAAAAAATACAACTTTTTGAAAAAAATATTTTCTTCTAAGTTTATGCAATTCATGTTTAGGTTAGTTCATCCTTCAATATCTTTTAGAATTGCAACAAACTGGTCGTCTTCAAGTCGCAAAAAACATAAATTTCCTAAACAGGTTGATTTCGAAAAAGAATGGCTTGTTAGATATGCAAGAACTGTACTCGAAAATCAAAAAATCGATTATTTTATTTTTGGACATAGACATATTCCTTTTCAGTATAATTTGAACGAAAATACATTGTTTACAAATTTAGGCGACTGGCTTTTTAATTTTACCTATGCTGTTTATGACGGCGAAAATCTTTTGCTGAAAACTTATGAAAAAGCCTAATAATTGATTTTTAAAAACTCATCAATACATAAAATCTTCAAAAATAATTTAGTTTGGCAAATTTTTTGTTATTTTTACAACTTGAAAATGGTTTAATTTTAAAATACATAAAATATGAAAAAGATTTTTTATTTAGTATTAGTGATTTTTGGATTTTCTTGTTTTGCAAATGCTCAAAGTACAAAAGTTTTAATTGAAACAAGCATGGGAAATATGACAGTTGAGTTATACGACGACACACCTGAGCATCGTGATAATTTTATTAAATTAGCAAACGAAGGCTTTTATGAAGATTTGCTTTTTCATCGTGTGATAAATGGTTTTATGATCCAAGGTGGAGACCCCGACTCTAAAGGAGCTGCTCCAAATAGACCTTTAGGAAATGGTGGACCAGGTTATACACTACCTGCTGAGTTTAATGCAAAATATATCCATAAAAAAGGAGCTTTAGCAGCTGCAAGAACTGGCGACCATGTAAATCCTGAAAAACGTAGTTCTGGTTCGCAATTTTATATTGTTCAAGGTGCGAAATATACCGATATGCAAATGGATAGTATGGAAAAACAGTTTGGCAGAAAATTTACAGAAAAAGAAAGAGATACTTATGCTACTATTGGCGGAACACCTCACTTAGATACTCAATATACAGTATTTGGTGAAGTCGTGAAAGGTTTAGAAGTAATTGATAAAATTGCAAGCGTTAAAACATATCCCGGTGATAGACCTGTGGAAGATGTTAAGATATTGAAAGTGAGTGTGATAAAATAAGTTTTAAAACATTAAAATACTTATTGACAATATTCATTCAAATAATCTTCTATACCACTATAACCAAATTCTTTAGCTTTATTAAAGGCAGCACAAGCTTCATCTAGTTTATCAAGTTCTAAATGTATTAGTCCTTTTAAAAAATAAATATTTTTTTCATTTGCATATATATCCATGTGCTGGTAATCTGATAAATTCAAGGATAGTATAGTGTCCAAATCTAATAAAGCTTCTTGATATTGTTCTAACATATATTTTGAATATCCCCTTTCATAATATCCAATTTTATATCCAGACTGAATGGCAAAATCAAAGTCATGTATTGCTCCTTCAAAGTCTTCCGAATTGTTTTTTACTATGCCACGATTATAATATGCTTTAGTATAATTAGGATCAATTTCAATGGCTTTGTTATAATCATTTATTTCATCATAAAAATCGTCAGCTATTTTAGATTTTGAAATAGCTCTCAAAAAATAAACTTCAGCGTTTGTTTTAGGATCAATTTCTATTGATTTGTTATAGTCGCTTATTGCTCCATTGTCATCGTCTAAATATGACTTTGCTTCACCTAATTTCATATAAGCGGAAGCTTTATCAGAATAATCTAATTCTAAAGCTTTACTAAAATCTTCTTTTGCAGCTTTGTAATTTTCATTATCCAATTTAGCTGAACCTCTATAATAATAGTACTCAGCATTGTTTGGTTCAATTTCAATAGCTTTGTCAAATTCTGCAATTGCAGATGTGTAATCTTCAGCAGATAAACTTGCCATACCTTTGTCATAGTGTTCTTTACCAGAATTTCCACAACTAATAATTAAATTTATGCTAATAACAGCAATTAAAAACATTACTTTTTTCATAATTTTTATTTTAAATATTTATAACTATTTTTATACAAAAATAAGTATAAATAATTATATGTAAAACATTTTTTTAGTTTTTTTTAATTACATTTTTATGTGTGTTATAAAAAGTAAGGGATAGATAATTTAAGTTTTTTAACCATTGAAAAATAATTTTGTTAGTTAAAAATTTAAAATTACAAAACTATATTGTGAAAATAATTAGTTTTGCAAAAAACTTATCATGGATTTTAGCATTACAGTAATACTTTTGCTTTGTTTAGCATATTTTGTAGCTGGGTTTATCGACAGTATTGCTGGAGGAGGCGGATTAATTACTCTACCCTCGCTTTTATTTGCTGGAGTACCGCCACAATTTGCTCTTGGAACAAACAAAATGGCTAGCACTCTTGGAACAGGAGTAGCTGTAGTAAATTTTTGGAGAAATAAAAAAATAAATTTTAAACTTATTCTCTCAGGAATTGGTTTTGCAATGCTAGGTGCATTTTTAGGTTCTAAAACTATTTTGTCGTTAAATCAAGATGTTGTAGGAAAAATTATTATTTTTCTTTTGCCAGTTGCTGTTGTGGCAGTACTTTTACCGCGAACAAAAAAATCAGATGCAAAAGCATTGACAAAAATCGACTATTTTGTAATTGTACCGTTAATTTGCTTAGTAATAGGATTTTATGACGGTTTTTTTGGACCAGGTACAGGTTCTTTTTTGACTTTAAGTTTATTTTTCTTTACAAAACTTAAATTAATTGAAGCTACTGCTAATGCAAAAGTTTTTAATGTTATGTCCAATGTTGGAAGTCTAGTGGCTTTTATTCTCGGTGGAAAAGTTTTGTTTTTACTTGCAATTCCTTTCGCATTATCTAATATGTTAGGCAATTTTTTAGGAAGTAGATTAGCAATAAAATCAGGAGATAGAATAATAAAATATTTTCTAATTTTGTCGCTTAGCATTTTGCTTATAAGTTTAGTTTGGAAATATTATTTTTAATGTTGGGATTGCGATTAATAAAATATTTAAGCTCAAGGAAAATTTTAAATTTCATAAAACTATATTTTGTTTATTTAAAATTGAAATTTTGTGTAAAAAAGCACAAAAACATAAAACTTCCTCAGCCTTCATTTTTATCTTTTGAACCCACAAATTATTGTAATTTAAAATGTAAACTTTGTGTGTCGGGAAGCGGGAAACTAACTCGTTCAAAAGGTTTTATGGATTTTGAAATGTATAAAAATGTAATTGATGAAAATAAAAAGTGTTTAATAAATATTTTATTGCATCTTCAAGGTGAGCCTTTGTTGCACAATCAAATTGTGGAAATGATAGCATATGCAAAAGCAAATAATATTTTTACAGAACTTTCTACAAATGCAAATATTTTACCATCGGTTTTCGAAAACTTAAAAGAAAATATGCCCGACAAGCTAATTGTGTCTTTAGATGGTTTGACCCAAGAAACATATTCTAAATATAGAGTGAATGGAGAATTGCAAAAAGTTTTCGAAGCTTTGGAATTACTGTCTAAACTAAGTAAAGATAAACGCCCTTATGTGGAGTTGCAGTTTTTAGTTTTTTCGCATAACGAAAATCAAATTCCAGAATTAAAATCATTAAAACAAAAGTATAAAATCGATAAAATAAGCCTTAAAACCGCTCAAATTTATGATGAATCTGAAATTAATATTTTGCCAAAAAATAAAAAATATTCTCGATATAAAATTGTAAACGGCAAGATTGTTATAAAATCAAAACTTAAAAATGCGTGTAAAAGAATAGTTTTTGGCTCTGTAATTACTTGGGATGGGAAATTGTTGCCTTGTTGTTTCGACAAAGATGCAGATTTTATTTGTGGAGATATTAATACTTCTTCTGTAAATGCAGTTCGCAACTCAAATAATTATCTTATGTTTGTTAAAAATGTATTTTTGCATAGACAAAACATAGAAATGTGTAAAAATTGTACTGAAGGTTTAAGAAATGAATGATGTTTATCTTGGAATAGGAGGAAATTTAGGAAATAGGCTTGAGAACATCAAAAAAACTTTGGCTTTAATTTCTGAAAAAATTGGAGAAATTGAAAAAAAATCTTCGGTTTATCTATCTGAGCCTTGGGGATTTGAACACAAAAAATATTTTACAAATCTTGTAGTCAAATTAAAAACAGATAAGTCACCAGACAAAATATTGGAGCTAATTTCAGAAATAGAATTGGACTTAAAAAGGCTTAGAACTTCTTCCCAATATGATGCTAGGACAATGGATATTGATATTTTGTTTTACAATAATGAAATTATAAAAACAGAAAATTTAGAAATTCCGCATCCACGCATACAAGACAGGCTTTTTGTTTTATTACCTTTAGTTGAAATAGAAAAAGATTTATATCATCTAAGTTTGAAAAAAAGCATGTTAGAACTTTTGAATGAGTGTAAAGATAAGAGTAGAATTAGAAAATTAAATTGTTGAAACACTATGAATAGCGAACACGAAAAATATATGAGAATTGCTTTGCAAGAAGCACAAAAAGCCTTAGATAAAGACGAAGTGCCTATTGGAGCTATAGTTGTTTGTGCGGGAAAAATTATAGGAAGAGGACACAATCAAACAGAAATGTTGAATGATGTTACGGCTCATGCAGAAATGCTCGCTATTACAGCAGCAGAAAATTATTTGGGAGCAAAATATTTAAAAGACTGTACTTTGTATGTTAGCCTCGAACCTTGTGTAATGTGTGCAGGAGCTTTAGCTTGGTCGCAAATTTCTAATGTTGTTTATGGAGCTTCCGACTCAAAACGAGGCTTTTTAAAACATGGAAAAGAAATTCTGCATCCAAAAACAAATATTATTGGTGGAATATTAGCAGAAGAGTGTGGAGATATTATAACTGATTTTTTTGTGAAGAAAAGGAAGAATTAAAATTGCGAATTTCTTAACTGAAGTATCGTTATTGCAAGCAGAGTGAGCTTGCGAACTCTGCGAAGCAATAGACGCGTCAGCCACTTTACCTTCGGTGAGCTCGCAAGCTCGGTTCAACTTTTAACTTTTAACTTTTAACTGATATTCACCATCCCAATGCTTTAAGTTCTATTTCTTCCCCATTTACAGGGATTAGTGTTTTTTTGTCGGGATTCTCGTGCATATATCCAATTATGCTTACGTCTTGTACTCTTTCAATTTTTTCTTTTTCAGACAGTGGAACAGTGAAAAGCAATTCATAATCTTCGCCACCATTTAGAGCAGGAATTAGCGGTAATAATCTAAACATTTCGGCAGCTTGTGCAGTTTGTTGATTTATAGGAATTTTATCTTCAAAAATTACAGCTCCTAAATTAGACTGCCTGCACAAATGCAAAACTTCTGAAGATAAGCCGTCAGAAATGTCAATCATTGAACTTGGTTTAATTCCCGCTTCTTTAAGTCTGTTTATTATATCTCGTCTTGGTTCAGGTTTGAGTTGTCTTTCTATAATATAGTCGTAGCCTTGCAAGTCGGGTTGTATTTGAGGGTCTTGCATAAAAACTTCTTTTTCTCTTTCTAAAATTTGCAAACCCATATAAGCTGCACCTAAGTCGCCACTTACGCAAATTAAATCGTTTTTCTTAGCTGTTGAACGATAAACAATTTCCTCTTTTTTAGCTTCGCCAATAACAGTTATGTTTATAAATAATCCAGACAAAGAGCTAGTTGTGTCGCCACCAATTAGTTCAACATCAAATCTTTCGCAAGCTAAACTAATTCCTTCGTAGAGTAAATCAAGTGCTTGAACCGAAAACTTTTTGCTGATAGCAATAGAAACAGTAATATATTTTGGTTTTGCATTCATAGCGTATATGTCGCTCAAGTTTACTGCCACAGCTTTATAGCCTAAGTGTTTGAGTGGAGAATAAATTAAATCAAAATGGATACCTTCGACCAATAAATCGGTTGCAACTAAAAAGCAGTTGCCTTCGCTTGCTTCAAAAACAGCAGCATCATCACCAACTCCTTTTATTAATTTTTTGTCGGTAATAGTAAAATTTTTGCTTAGCCTGTCAATTAAGGCAAATTCACCTAAATTTGAAATCTCGTTTAACTGATTTTTTTTCATAAAATAATTTTTGGCAAGATAATTGAAATTTATTTGTACAAAAATATGAAAAGTGTATTAATTTTCGTTATTTTTGTTGAAAGTAAATATTATGATTATGAAAAAATATAAAATCACAAGGATTTTACTCATATTAATCATTTTGTTTTGCTTTAAATTTCAAGTAAAGGCACAAAATATTTCTTTTTTTACAGATTATTTGAACAATGTTTTGGTTTTTGACAATGGAAATTTGAAGCAACTCGAACATTTGCCGATAAAATCTTATGTGCTAGGAAATAATGCGTTTGCTTATGAAGATAATGCAGGAAATTTTAAAGTTTATCACAATCGTTTTTTGCATACATTAAGTAGTTTTGTCAGTTCTTATACTGTAAGCGATAATTTAATTGCTTGGAAAATGAATACTCAGTTAAAAGTTTTTGACAATTCATCATCTTTAACTTTGAGTATTACAGCTACAGATTGTTTTGTAGGAGACGATATTGTTGTTTGGTTTGACAATACTGAAAAAAAGTTAAAAGCATATTATGAAAAAGAAATTTATGAATTAGATGATGCTTTGGGAACGGGTACTATGAATGGCGTTTTTATGGGTGAGAATATTGTAGCATTTGTTGATTCGCATGGTTATTTGGGAGTGTTTTATGAAGGAGAAATAGAAAATTTAGGATATTACGATAGAATAAAATCTTTAAAAGTTGGAAAAGACATTATAGCTTTTGTAGAAGAACCTTTAAATAATTTTCAAATTTATTATTTTGGCGATGTTTCTGATGTAGAAAGCTTTGAACCAAAATCTTATAAAGTAGGAGATGCTTTTGTCGCTTATGTTGACGCAAATGATTATTTGAAAGTTTTTTACAATTATAAACATGAAATAATTTCCTTTGATAAGCCTAGTTTTTATGAAATAGCTGATGAGGTAATGGTGTTCGGGCTTCAAAATTATTTTAAAGTTTGGTATAAAGGAATAGTTTTTACCCTTGATAGTCATATTCCACAAGATTATAAGATGAACAATAATATAGTTGTATGGATTGACCCTTTGGGAAATTTAAAACTCTTTGATGGAGAAAAAGTTGAAACTATTTCTTACGAAACAATTGACGAATTTGAAATTCATGGCTCTTGTGTAAAATATAAATTTGGAGTTAATTCTGAAAATATTTACTCAAATGGCAAAACCTATAAAAATGATTAATTTTGAAAATTCCTGCCGAAAAAATTAAAAATCTTGCAAAAGAAATAGGCTTTAGCGATTGCGGAATAACTAATATCTCGGTTGAACAAGAAGTTAAGAAATTTTATAAAAACTGGATTGAAAATAATTTTAATGCAGAAATGAAATTTCTTGAAAATGAATTTGAAAAAAGATTTGAACCAAAATTAGTTTTCCCAAAAGCAAAATCAGTTATTGTTTTTATTATAAATTATTATTCTAAAGATTGTTCATTAAAAGAATATAAAATTTCAAAATACGCACAAGCTTATGATTATCACTTTATTATAAAAGACAAGTTGAGGCTGTTTTCTGAAAATTTAAAGCAAGAGTATTTGGATTTTGAGGCTTATGAGTTTTGTGATACAGCTCCAGTTTTTGAAAAATATTTTGCAAGTCAAGCAGGTTTGGGATTTATTGGTAAAAATCGTTGTTTAATAAGTCCGAAATTTGGTTCATGGGTTTTTATTGGTGGAATGTTTTGTAATGCTGAAATAAAAACCGACAGCAAACTTGATATTTATTGCGGAGATTGTGATATTTGCATAAAGTCTTGTCCAACAGGAGCTTTAAGCTTAAAAGGTTTAGAGGCAGACAAATGTATTTCTTACCATACGATAGAAAATAAAAATGAAGTTCCCGAAAACATAAGAAAAAAGATTACAAATCAATTGTTTGGTTGCGATATTTGTCAAGATTCTTGTCCATATAATAAAAATCCTATACCAACATCTTGTGTAGAATTTTTACCAAAAGAAAAAGTTTATAATCTTGATTTTGAAGAACTTGCAAACATTTCTAATAAGGAATTTTTAAGGCGTTTTAAAAATACTTCACTTTTAAGAGCTGGTAGAAAAAAGATAATTGCTAATTTTGAAAACATAAATTATAATAGAAACAAATAGTTTTATTAGTTTTGCAGAATAATTTTTAAAAATTGTAAAAATATGTTTTCAGGAATAGTTGAAGAAACAGGAAAAGTAGTTAAGATAGAAAAAGACCAAGGTAATTTTCATTTTTTCTTAACTTGTTCGTTTGCAGACAAGCTAAAAGTTGACCAAAGTCTTGCACACAATGGCGTTTGTCTTACAGTCGTTAATGTTGACAAAGCAAATAAAGTTTATCAAGTTACTGCCATTCAAGAAACTCTTGATAAATCAAATTTAGGACTTTTAAAAGTAGGCGACGAAGTAAATCTTGAACGTAGTATGAGTATGGACAAGTTGTTGGACGGACATTTAGTTCAAGGACATGTTGACCAAACCGCTGAATGTGTGAAGGTTGAAGAGTCTGATGGTTCTTGGTATTTTACTTTTAAATACGATAAGTCAAGAGGTAATATTACAGTAGAAAAAGGTTCTATATCTGTTGATGGTGTTAGCTTAACAGTCGTTAATTCAAGAGATGATAGATTTTCGGTAGCAATAATTCCTTTTACTTACGAAGTAACAAATTTTCATAATTACAAAGTAGGAACAATTGTAAATTTAGAATTTGATATTATTGGAAAATATATTCAAAAAATAATGGCTGGCTACCTCGAAAATAAAGCCTAAGTTTTATTCAATAAACAAAGATTGAATATAAAAAAACATATTACTAATGTCCGAGCATTACAAGCTTTTCAGCTTATTAGGTTTGTAGTATTATTTTTGATTAATATAATTTTTTCAAAAAGTAATTTAAGACTCGGAGAGATTGGTACTTATGAAACATTTTTACTAATAGCCGGAGGTGTAAGCTTTTTCTGGATTGGTGGAATGATGCAATCCTTGTTAGGAGTTTATAATAATAGCGAAACTTTTGGCAAGTCCGAAAAAAATCCAATATTTTTTAATGTTACTTTTATTTTCCTTTTATTAAGCACACTTTCTGCTATACTAGTGTTTTTTAGTCAAGGTTTCATTTCCAAACTATTTAGTATAAGTGGACCAAATATCCCATATATGAAAATTCTTTTCATGTATATTGTTTTGTCTGGACCAGTTAATCTTATTGAATATTTTTATTTGCTAAAAAACAAACCTATACATATTGTAGTATATGGCTTATCGACTTTTAGCTTGCAGTTGGTTTGTGTTACTCTTCCTATACTTTTGGGATACGACTTAGGCTATGGTTTGTATGGTTTGGTTTTTGTAAATATTTTACGTTTTGGAATTTTATTGGTTTTAGTTTATAAATATTCAGAGCTTAAATTCTCAAAAGATTTTTTAAAAGAATTTTTCAAATTATCTTCACCATTAATTTTAGGAATATTATTGAGTGGCTCTGCTCAGTATATTGATGCTTTTTTAGTTTCTTATAAATTTGATGAGGCAACACTTGCTGTATTTAGATATGGAGCAAGGGAGTTCCCATTTTTTGTTTTGCTGATTTATGCTTTTGGTAATGCAATGACACCAAAGTTTGCACATAAAGAAAATCTTCAAAGTTCTTTGCTAGAGTTAAGACAAGAAACTAATAAATTGATGTCATGGATTTTTCCATCTTCTATATTGTTGATTTTAACTAGCAAGTATTTATATCCTATAGTTTTTAATCCTAATTTTGCCGAAAGTGCAGTAGTTTTCAATGTTTATCTAATGATAATTATGATTAGGTTTTTATTCTCAAAAACTATTTTAATTGGATTTAAAGAAACGAAACCTATTTTATGGTCTTCGGTTATCGAAGTTGTTATCAATGTAACTTTAAGCCTTATTTTAATTAATGTTTGGGGGATTGTGGGAGTTGCTGTTGCCACTCTAATTTCTTATATCTTTGAGAATTTGTATTTGATAATTTATTTAAAACGAAAACATAATATTTCGCCTAATTCTTATTTACCTGTAAAACCATATGTGTTATGGACAACTTTATTGATAATTGCTTTTGCTTTTAGTTTTTATATTTAATATTTTGTATGCTTGATATTAAGTTTTTTGGAAATAACGCATTTAAACCATGTGAGTTAAATGGCAATTACTTTCTTGGTTATTTTTACAACTTTGAGGGAAAGTTGTTTCGCGATGAGGAAGCAATTTTACATTTTTTAGATTTACACAATAAAAACAATATTCAAGAAATCAATAAACTAAGTGGAATTTTTACTATTTTAATTGTTGAAGATTCTAAACTCTTTGTTTATTCAGATATAACAAACTATTTGCCGATATTTTTTATTCACATTAATGAAGAATGGAAAATTTCAGACGATTGGCATTATTTACTTAAAGAAAAAGGAGTTTTTAATATAAATCGTCAAGAAGAAGCGGGTTTTTTGTGTTCAGGATTCGTTTCGGGTAATGCAACTTTAGATGATGAAATTATAAAAACAAAGTCGGGACAAGTAGCTATTATTGAAAACGACAAGTTATATTTCAAGACCATATATTCATTTTTGCCTCAATTTTTTTTCCCAAACAAAATAGATGATTTAGTAGGGCATGGTACTAATATTTTTATTTCAGCAGGGAAAAGACTTATAAATTATTTGAATGGCAGAACAGCTGTTGTACCTCTTAGTGGTGGTTTTGATTCTAGGCTGATTTTGAGCATTTTAAAATTAAATAATTATGAAGATGTAATTTGTTTTACTTATGGTAAGAAAACTCTTGAGGTTGAAATAAGTAAAAAAGTTGCAGAAAAATTGAATTATAAATGGTATTTTGTTGATTACGAACAAATTACATATGATGGCTTTGTCCAAGATGAAGAATTTAAGGATTATGCTTTTAAGTATGCAAATGGCTATTCAATGGTTTATTTGCAAGAATATTTTGCTTTAAAATATTTACAAGAAAATAATTTAATACCTAAAAATTCTGTTTTCTTACCTGGGCATTCTGGCGATTTTTTGGGAGGAAGTTATGTTAATAGAACTGTGAGAATTACTAAGCATAATTCAGATATAGCAAAACATATAGAACAAAAATATTATTTCTTTAAAAAGAAATCAAAAAAGGAAAAACGAGCAATTGTAAAATGTTTAAACAATGAATTTGTCAATCAAAAATTTGTAAATCTTAAAATAGACAAGTTTTATCCTTATGTTGAAGATTGGGATGTTAAGGAAAAACTTTCTAAGTTTATTGCACGTTCTTCTTATGTATTTACTTATTTTGGTCATGAGCATATTTTTTATTTTTGGGATAAAGAATTGGTTGAATTTTGGAAGAGTATGCCATATAATTTCAGAGAAGGTAAATTTTTATACGACAAAATTTTAAGCGAAAAGTTTTTTAAACCTTTAGGTGTTTATTTCGAAAAGGCGGAAATCAAAACATCTTCATTTTTTGTAGCTTATCAACAAATTAAAGATTTTATTAGGTATTTTTTTCCTTGGAAATATGTTCTTAAAAGAATGCAGTCTTCAGATTGGATAAACTATTATGCGTTAACTGGTGAAATGGAAAAAGAGCTTGTGAAAAAAGGTTTAAAACCATTGAGAAAATTTAAAACTTTTAATGCTGTTATTTGCAGGTGGTATGTAGAAAAATTAAAAGAATTTTGATTTTATTTTTCTATTAATTTCCTATTGCTTCTAATTACATTCATTACAGTATCAATAACAGGATCTATAGTATTAGCAATTTCATAAAAAGACGAGTCGCCTAAAACCTGTCGTGCAATGTATGCATAAAGATTGTTTTCAATATATTTTCCAGAAATTTTAATGTCGTTTTGCGAAACTGTAATATTATTTTCCCTAAGGTAGTTGTAAAACTTTTGCAAAACAGCATCTCTTTTAAGAAATCTTAGTAATTCATTTGTAGATTTAATTTTTTCTAATCGACTTCTGTTTTCTTCTACATATTCTATGGAAAATATATAATCTAAATTTTTTCTACTAATTTCTCCATAAGTGTCAGTATAGCCAGATGTGTCAATTGGAACAAAAATATCTGGCATTATACCGCCGCTACCAAAAACAGGTCTATTGTTTTTTGTGTAAAAAATTAGCGAATCATTAAGTTTAATACTGTCTTTATCTAAAAATTCTCCATTTAAGAATCTATTGTAAACTTCAAGGTTGTATTCGTCAACTCCATGTTTGTAAGGCTTTTGAATGCAACGTCCTGATGGAGTAAAATATCTTGCAGTTGTTAATCTAATAACAGAGCCGTCATTAAAAGTCGTAGCTTCTTGCACCAATCCTTTCCCGTATGAACGTCTGCCAATAATAAATCCTCTATCATTATCTTGAATTGCACCAGCTACAATTTCAGATGCGGAAGCAGAAAATTCGTTTATAAGTACAATTATTTCCATGTTTTGGCAATAATTTCGTTTACTGGTTGATCTTACAAATTGTTTTTGTCTTGCTCTGCCTTCAGTATAAACAAGGTCAATGTCTTTAGGAAAAAATTCATCTAAAATATCTGTTGCTGATGTTAGGTATCCTCCCGAATTATCTCTGAGGTCTAAAACAATTGTGTCAAGACCAGTTTTTTGAAGAGTAAACATTGCATCAACAAATTGGTTGTGAGTATTTGCAGAGAAGTATGTAATTTTTAGATAAGCAGTATTTGGAGCTAATTTATAAGCAGCGTCAACACTATAAAGAGGAATTTTATCCCTAGTAATTGAAAAGTTTAAAAGATGTTTTTTGTTTTTTCTTAAAATTTTTAGATCTACATTTGTTTTAGCAGGTCCTTTTAGCATTTTTATTGCCTCTTCATTCTTAATTCCCACACCTGCTATTTTAGTAGAATCGACAAAAATTATTTTATCACCAGCTTTGAGTCCTGCTTTTTCAGAAGGACCATTTTTAATTACATTTACAACTAAAAGTGTGTCTTTAAAAATATTAAATTGAATTCCTATCCCTTCAAAGTCGCCCGAAAGTTCTTCTTGCATACTTTGTGCATCTTCGGCAGAAATATATATGCTGTGCGGGTCTAAGGATTCTAATATTTTTGGAATAGCTAGCTCAATTAATTCATTATTTGATATGCTGTCAACGTATTCGCTAGCAATAAAATCTAATAATAAACTTAACTTGTCTATTTTTTTCGGTACTAATAAGCTAGAGTTTTTATTATTTATGCTAAAAAAATCGGCAACAAAAATTCCAAATAAGATAGATGCCGCTATAATAAGCGGAAGTAGATTGGAAATTTTAGAATTATTAAATTTACTCATTATCTTTAAAGTTTACAACTTCAATATTAGCTCTTTTTAGAAGATTGAGTCCTTCTTCGCTACGATAATTGTCTAAATAAACAACTCTTTTAATTCCTGCTTGTATAATTAGTTTAGCACATTCTATGCAAGGCGAAGTTGTTGCATATAGTGTTGCTCCAAGACTGTTATTTCCTGATTTTGCAACTTTAGTTATAGCATTTGCTTCGGCATGCAAAACATAGGCTTTAGTTGTGTTGTTTTCATCTTCACACTCGTTTTCAAATCCTTCGGGAGTTCCATTAAATCCGTCTGATATTATCATTTTGTCTTTAACAAGTAGAGCTCCTACTTGTCTTCTTTTGCAATATGAGTTTTTTGCCCAAATTGCTGCCATTTCAAGATAATGCTTATCAAATTGTTTTTGTTTTTGCGTACTTGTGAGTTTATGCATAGTTTACAAATTTTAAAAAATAGCTGTCTCAAAACAACTTTTAAAACAATACACTTTCAAGGTGTTTCAGAAGTGTTAAAATGCAAGGCGCTGAAATTGAGGACGAAAGAGCGTACATGAAGCGTTGCACTGAGCAAAGCCGAAGTGTACGTGACTGAGTCCGAATATTGAAAGCAACGAAGCAGTTTGACACTTGTGAGACACCGCTAGTACCCGGGGCCGGGGTCGAACCGGCACTCCAGTGAAGGAACTGGTGTTTGAGACCAGCGCGTCTACCGATTCCGCCACCCGGGCAATTCGAAGCAAAAATAATACCTTATTTTTAAATTGCAAATAATTATTTTTACTATTTTTTAAATACTTGTACAGCACGTTCAAAAATACCGTGTACATATGCTATTGACATTCCATAATTTGTAACAGGAATATTGGCTTCTATTGCTGGCTTTAGTCTGCTTTGAACTTGTTTTTTTGTTAAAACACAGCCACCACATTGAATAACTAAAGCATAATTTTGTATCGCTTCAGGAATATTATCTAAACCGCTCACAATAGTAAAGTTTAATTCCTTTTTTGTATATTTTTTTAATAAAGCTGGAATTTTTGTCCGTCCTATATCATCGCAAGAAACATGATGACTGCAAGATTCTAAAATTAAAATATTGTCCCCGTCTTTTAAGTTTTCAATATGTGGAGTGCCTTTAATATAAGCCTGAAAATCACCTTTTTGTCTTGCTAAAACAATTGAAAAACTTGTCAAATAAATATTTTCATCAATTAGTTTGTCAATTGTTCCAAAAATTTGAGAATCAGTAATAACTAAGTCGGGTTTTACTTTTGATTTTTTAAAAAAATCTTCTATTTCATCTTGCTTTAAAATGATTGCAATAGCATCATTATCTAAAACATCGCGAATAGTTTGAACTTGAGGTAAAATCAAGCGTCCAGCTGGTGTGCCAGCATCAATTGTGCTTACTAATAAAACTAAATCTCCTTTTTTTATAATATCGCCTAAAAGAGTATCTGTCTTTAAAGATAAATCAGGAATTGTTGTTTTTATTAGTTCAAAAATTTCATCTCTTTTTGCTAAATCTTTTATGGAAAAATCAATGATGTTTTTTGTGAAATTATTTTTTAATTTTTGTTCTAAATCTGGGTTAAGTGCTTGTATGTCAGATTTGCTATGTAGTAAAATATAGGGTGATTTTGAATTGTTAAAATTGTTGATTAAATTTTCTTCATATTTACCAAAATTATTGGAATCGAATACTAAAATTGCTAAGTCAACTTTATTTGTTGTATCTAAAGTTTTTTTTGTTCTTAAATCTCCAATTTCGCCTACATCATCAATTCCAGCAGTATCAATAAAAATTGCCGGACCAAAACCTGTAATTTCAAAACTTCGTTTTACAGGATCGGTTGTTGTACCTGGCAAATCTGCTACAATAGAAATGTTTTGACCAGATAAAAAATTTATTAAAGCACTTTTACCAACATTTCTACGTCCATATATTCCGATGTGTATTTTATTCTCTTTTCCCAAAGCCATGTTTATAAATTATTTTAAAATTTAGTTTAAGTATTTTGTGTTTTAACAAATTAAAATTAAGTTTGTTAAAAATATTTTATGAAAAATATTAGTGCAATATTAGTATTAATTTTTGTTGTTTCTAATGCCTTTTGTCAAATTTTTGAAACTGGTGTTCCGGGATATAAAAATTTTTCGCCTCGCAATTATGGACAAGAAAGTCAAAATTTTAGCGTAGTTCAAAATAAAGAAGGAATAATGTATTTTGGAAATGCTAATGGAATTATGGAATTTGATAATAGTTCATGGCATTTAATTAAAATTCCTGGCAAACCAATATTGACAATTAATTCAAAAAATGAAATTTATTATGGAGGATATAATCAAATAGGAAAAATTGTTTATGAAAATGGACTTCCATTTGCAAAAATATTTAATATTAATAAAAATGATAAGTTCGGACAAGTAGAGCAAATTATCGCTATTGATAAAGATTTATATGTGGTTAGTCCCAAACATTTGCTTTATTTTCATAATGACAGTTTGCAAACAATTAAAACTTTTAAGTATGGCATTAAAATATTTAAGTTTAACGAAAAAGTCTTATGTACTATAAAAGGGAAAGGTCTGTTTTATTGTCAAAACGGCGATTTTACAAAATTTGAAGATTTTGATCTTTTTGAAAACATAAATATTTTCGACTTAATTACTTTAAGTTCAGAAGAATTTTTAATTAGAGACCAAAAAAGTGAAAGTTTTTTTAAATATTCAGAAGGATTGCTAACAGAATTTAAAACAGATGCAGATGAATTTATACGAGCTAATACTTATTCGACAGGATTAGTTTTAGACAACGACAGAATAGTTTTTGGAACAGACCATGGAGGTATTGTTTGTGTTGATAAAGATGGACATTATCTTTTTTCTATGAGTAGAGATAATGGCTTGAGAGACAATCAGATAACTAGCTTGTTTGTGGCTAATGACGGAAATTTATGGTTAACTACTTTTAGTGGAATAAGCTTGATTGAAACAAAAAGTAATATAAGTTTTTTTGGCTCTTATTATGGTCTTAATGGTGTGATTTTAAGTGTACTTAGATATAACTCTGATCTTTATGTCGCAACCACTAATGGTGTTTATTTGTATAATCGCCAAAGTGTTTATGATAAAACTCGAAACACGTTTGACTATAAAGCTAAATTTAAGAAAATAGAGGAAATTAGAGCAATGTGTTGGAAACTTGTTGAAATTCAAGGCAATTTATATGCTGTTACAAATGATGGAATTTATCAGATTAATAAAAGTGGAGCTAAATTAAAACTATCAGGAAATTTTCAGACTATCTCACAAATGAGTTTTTTCCCAGATAATGTTTTAATAGGTTCAAAAGACGGCTTGCTTATTGCTTCAATTAAGAATTCAAACATTGATACACTAGGTTATGTGCAAAATTTTTCTTATAGTACTAGAACTATTTGTGAAGATTATTTTGGTAATTTCTGGCTTGGAACTAGTGAAGACGGATTGTTTCAACTTAGCTTTTTTTCGGGTTTAAATCTAAAACCAGAAATAATAAGTTTTGTTAATAAAACAGGATTACCCGAAGAATATGATTGGATAGATGTTTTTTCTTCTTCTCAAGGCGTTTTATTCGCAACAAACAAAGGAGTATATAGATATAATTATCAAGTAAACTATTTCTTTGAAGATACTTTATTTAAGAAAAATTATGCTAAAACCAATTCTTATTTATATCCTTTAGTCGAAGACAAAAATAAAAATATTTGGTATAGTAATATTACTGATGGCAAATATGAGAGAGAAACAGGACGATTTGAGTTTGAAGAATCAAGTTCTAGCTACACAACTGTTGCAAGTCCATATTCTCATCTAAAAGAGTTTGTTATAGAAAGTATATATCCCGAAGACAATGGAGATGTTTGGCTTGGGTCAACAGAAGCGTTAATTAAAATCAATAATGATGATACAAAATTTTTTGAGAAAAAGATTAATGTTTTAATTAGAAAAATAACAGTTCATGGTGATTCTTTAATATATGTGCCTTTTAAGAATAATGATTTGGAAAAATATGAGTTTAAATATTCAGATAAAACAATTAGGTTTGATTTTACGGCACTTAATTACAATAGCTTTGGACAAGCAAAATATCAGATTCAATTAGTAGGTTTCGACAACAACTGGTCGGATTGGACTAGTGCAAACTTTAAAGAATATACATCTTTATTTGAAGGAGATTATGAATTTCAAATAAGAGCAAAAGATGAATATGGAAATATTAGTGATGTTACTAGTTTATATTTTACTATTAGAGCTCCTGTGTATAGAACTTGGTATGCTTTTTTATTTTATGTTTTAATTTTATTTACAGCAGTTTTTTTAATATTAAAACTTAACGAACTAAGACATGCAAACGAAAGATATAGCCTTGAAAAACTTGTTGAAGATAGAACAAACGAATTGGCTTATCAAAAAGAACAAACAGAGCAGTTGGTAAAAAAATTGTTGCCTCAAAACACTGCCGATGAATTAAGAGAAACAGGAAAAGCAAAATCCCAAAAATATGAAATGGTTACGGTCTTGTTTGCTGACATTCAGGGTTTTACTAAAATTGCGGCACAAGCAAAACCAGAGGAATTGATTAAACATTTGAATAATATTTTTACTAGTTTTGATAAAATTATTGCTCAATACAATATTGAGAAAATTAAAACTATTGGCGATGCTTATATGTGTGCAGGTGGTATGCCAAATAGAGATAGCACAAATCCAGTAGAAGTAGTTTTGGCAGCATTAGAAATGCAGAGAAGAATTGCTGAAATAAATTCTGAAAGTAATTTAAAGTTAGAAATTAGAATAGGAGTACATACAGGACCTGTGGTAGCTGGAGTAGTGGGTTCTAAAAAATTGGAATATGATATTTGGGGAGATACCGTGAATATTGCAAGCAGAATGGAATCTTATGGAGTTGTGAATAAAGTTAATGTTTCTGAAAGTACATATAAATGGATTAAAGACTTTTTTGTTTGCCAATATCGTGGAAAAATTGATGTGAAATATAAAGGAGAAATGGAAATGTATTTTGTGCATGAAATTAAAAAAACTCTTTCAGAAAATGCAGACAGAATCACTCCAAATCAAGACTTCTTTATTAGAATGTTGTTTTTAAAATATAAAACAATTCAAGAGGATATTTTAGAACTCTTAGAAAAGAACTTACCTTCAAATTTATATTATCATGATTTAAAACATACTATTGACTTTTTATACATTGCAGAAGATATTGGCAGAAAAGAAGGTATAAGTGAGGAAGAAATGTTGCTGCTAAAATGTGCTGCTTTGTTCCATGATGCAGGATTTATAGTTAGTTATGACAATAATGAAGAAATAGGAGCAAAAATGGCAGCTGAAACTTTGGCAAAAAATGGATTTAGTGCAACGCAAATCGAAACTGTAAAACGTCTAATTATGGCAACTAAAATGCCACCAAGACCAAAAGATTTATTAGAAAAAATAATGTGCGATGCAGATTTGGATTATTTGGGTCGTCCAGATTTTATACCTATTTCACAAAACTTATTTAGAGAACTTTTCGAAAGAGGAAAAATAAATACTATAGATCAATGGAATAAAATGCAATATAAATTTATAAAAAGTCATAATTATTTTACTGCAACCGCAAGAGACAATAGAGATGCAGGTAAACAATTAGTCTTAAAAGAACTTGAAGAAATGGTATAGCTTATTCTTCTTCATCAGGACCCTCTAAAACATCCGTAGAATGGTCGTCGTATAGACTTTGAATATGTTTATAAATTTTAATAGCGTCTTCTAAATCTTTTTCCAAAACCATAACTCTAAATCCTATCATAGAACCAAATGCACTAGCATCTGTTACAAAACATTCAATGCCTTCTTCCTCTAATTTGTCTTTTAAGATTTCAGCCCTGTGATCATACCTGTAAGTAACTAAATTAACCAACTTGTCTTTCATAATGTTTAAGTTTATTTTTATTTATTATACGTAGTTTTCTTAAAATTGTTTTAAAATATTAAATAAAACCGTTTTTAGCTTATCTTTGTAAAAATATTTAATTAGAATTTTTGTGTTTCTATGAAAAAACAATTTGATTTTTTAGTTATTGGTAGTGGAATAGCAGGTTTATTTTATGCTTTAAAGGTTAGTAAATTTGGAAAAGTTGCTATTATTTCAAAAGAAGACATTTCTAATACAACTACAGTTAAGGCTCAAGGTGGTATAGCTTCTGTAATGCACACTCCCGATTCTTATGACAAACATATTGAAGATACAATAAATGCGGGTGCTGGTTTAAACGATAGAGAAGTTGTTGAAATTGTTGTGAAAGAAGGTCCAACTAGAGTTTTGGATTTAATAAATATAGGTACTCATTTCGATAAAGATGAAAACGGAAGTTTTGATTTGGGAAAAGAAGGGGGGCATTCAGAAAATCGAGTTTTACATTTTAAAGATAAAACAGGGCAAGAAATACAAAGAGCATTAATTAATGAGGTAATACGAGATACTAATATTTTTATTTTTGAAAATCATTTTGCAATCGAAATTATTACTCAACATCATTTAGGACAAACAGTTAGGAAAACTACTCCAGACATTACTTGTTATGGAGCTTATATCTTTGATACTAAGTCGAAAAAAGTTTTCACATTTTTGGCAAAAACCACAATGATAGCAACAGGAGGTTGTGGAAATGCTTATCAAAACACTACAAATCCGCCAGGTATTACAGGTGATGGGATTGCAATGGTTTATAGAGCAAAAGGAGTGGTTGAAAATATGGAGTTTGTACAATTTCATCCAACAGCATTATATAATCCTACTGAACGACCATCGTTTTTAATTACAGAGGCTTTAAGAGGAGAAGGAGCAATCTTAAAGAATCATAAAAATGAAGATTTTTGCTTAAAATATGATGCTAGAGGCTCGCTTGCTCCACGCGACATAGTAGCTCGTGCAATAGATACGGAAATGAAGCTGTCGGGAGAAGACCACGTGTATTTAGACGCAAGACATATTAGCAAAGAAAAATTAATTACTCATTTCCCAACAATTTATGCAAAATGTATGGAAATAGGTATAAATATCAGTAAAGATTTAATTCCTGTTACTCCTGCAGCTCACTATTTATGTGGCGGAATAAAAGCTGATATTTATGCAAGAACTAGTATTAAAAATTTATTTGCAACAGGCGAAGCTGCAAGCACAGGTTTACATGGTGCTAATCGCTTGGCATCTAATTCATTACTCGAAGCTGTGGTTTTTGCTCATAGAGCTGCCGAAGTAGCTGCTGATTCAAAATGGTATCCTTCAGAAATAATTAATGAAATTCCAGATTGGAATGATGAAGGTACTATAAATAATGAAGAACTAGTACTTATTTCGTATTCTCGCAAAGAAGTACAACAAATTATGAGTAATTATGTGGGAATAGTGAGAAGCGACCTTAGATTACAACGAGCAATGGACAGACTAAATGTTATTTTTCAAGAAACTGAAGAATTGTATAAAGCATCAAAAGTGCGTGTAGATATTTGTGAACTAAGAAATATTATTAATATAGGATACCTTATAATTAAACAAGCAAAAGAAAGGCGACAATCTATAGGATTGCATTATAATTCTGATTTGTCTTGAGTTAAATAGTTTAATGTATAACTTTTTAGATTTTTTTTAGATTTTTTTTGTATTATGAATATAAAATTTGTTTACTTTGTAGTTTCTAATAATATATAAATTTATTAAAGTATGAAAAAAATATTAATTTTAAGCTTCATTTTTATTTTTTCTCTTAGTGCATTTGCAGGTTTTGTGCCTCGCAAAGATGCAGAACAAGTAGCAAAAAGTCATGTATTTCAAGCAATTGCGAGTTTCGAACCTCTTAAGTGGGAAGAAATAAAGTTAAATTGCCTTTTTGACCCATCTCAAAATGATATTTATAAGTTTTATGTTTTTAATATCAATGGCGATCAAGGTTATGTAATAGTTTCATCTGATGACCAAATTATTCCAATTTTAGCTTATTCTTTTGAAGGTGGTTTTAATTTTGATAATATGTCTCCAGGACAAGCAGATTTTTTGAACTATTTTAACGAAAGTATTGAGTTTGTTAAAAATAACGAAATGAATGTAAATGAAAAAGCTGTAAGTCAATGGCAAGAATTATTGTACTTTAATCAAAATAAAGATTTTCAATTAAAATCAACTTCGCCAATATTATTGCAAGGAATTAATTGGAATCAAGGTTGGCCCTATAATTCACAATGCCCTGCAGATGCTAATGCTGGTTATGGGTTGGGTGGACATGTGCCTGTCGGTTGTGTTGCTACAGCAATGTTGCAAGTTATGAAATATTATAATTGGCCCCCAACAGGTACTGGCTCAAAATATCACTCAAGTTGGGTAAATGGAGGATATGGAAATATTACTATTAATTTTGCCCAACAAACTTATGATTGGACTGCTATTCCAGATCAGGCTTCAAGTTTTGTAAATCCTGAATTAGGGAAAATTAACTATCATGCTGGTGTTGCTGTTGGTATGTATTGGACAGCTGAAGGTTCAGCTAGTACAACTAATAAAGTTTCAGAAGCATTAAAAAATTATTTTAAATATAGCTCGTCTGCGCAATATGTATCAAAGAGTAGTTATTCAGAAGCTAATTGGCAAAATTTAATTAAACAACAAGTTGATGCAAAAAAACCTATGGTGTATTCAGGTACGCCTACTTCGGGTGCTGGACATGCTTGGAACTGTGACGGATATCAAGATGATAGTTTCCATATGAACTGGGGCTGGGGTGGTGCTGGTAATGGATATTATACTTTAGATAATTTAACTTCTACAGCTACAGTTGGAGGTGAAGAAAATAATTTTAATAAAAACAATGATATGGTTATTAATATATATCCTGACACAGGTTTCCCTGCATATTGTCAAGGCGACAAATTAATTGTTGGTGACGAAGGCTCTTTTGATGATGGTAGCGGACCAGAAGATTATCAAGCTAACCAGTCTTGTGTTTTTGAAATTAAACCAGATTGTGGCTCAGTAGTTAATTTGAATTTTACTAAATTTGATTTAGCTGAAGGTGATGTTGTGGAATTATACGATGGCGACAAAACTAGTACAAAACTAATAGCTACGTTAGATAAAGATAGTGATTACTCACAATTATTCTCTTCTTTTACTGGTGGTATGACAATTAAATTTAATACTGATGCAAGCTTGCAAGCTGATGGCTGGAAAGTGAAATATACTAATGCCGCTTGTAAGTTTAATATGCTTTTTACAGAAGCTCAAGGTAATTTAAGCGATGGTAGTAAATCATGCGATTATAATAATTCAACATTATGTTCTTGGATTATCGAACCAGAAGGAGCAAATTATATTAATATAGATTTCGTAAAATGTAAAATAGCCGACAACTACGATTATCTCAAAATATTTAAAGATGCTATTAGTGCAGAAAATGAGTTATATAAATTTAACAATACCACAACACCACCCGAAGGCACTATTTCAATTCCAAGCGGAAAAGTAATATTGCAATTTTATACAAACTCTAGTGGTGTAGATGAAGGTTGGGAATTAAATTACACCTCAGGAAGTTCAGATGTTAAAAATAATATTTTATTATCAGGGTTTAGTATCCTGCCTAATCCAGGTGGTTTAGATTCTCGCTTAATATTTACTCTTAGCGATTATTCAAATACTAAAATTTTTGTTACTAATCTACTTGGTGAAATTGTGGCTTTAAAAGAATATAAATTACATTCAGGTTATCACGAAGTTTCTCTTAAAGATATTTTTAACGACAAACCTAATAGTGGAATTTATTTCATAAATGTTGATTCTGGAAAAGAAATAAAAACACAAAAATTTGTTATGTTTTGATATCTTAGATTAATAAATTTGTAAAAAATAGTAATCAAAGAAAAAAAACAGCATTTTTTTTGAAAAATAAAATAAAAGCAATATCTTTGCAGTCTTGTTTTTAATGAGAAATAAGAATGTAATTTGAAATATTATAGATTTTTTCTATATCGGTCCCATAGCTCAGTTGGTTAGAGCACCTGACTCATAATCAGGGGGTCCTAGGATCATGCCCTAGTGGGACCACAAAAGCCTCAGAAAAAGAGGCTTTTTTTATTATAAATGAAAATTAAAATAAAGAAAAGTAATATGGGAACATACAATTTATTGAAAGGAAAACGTGGAATTATTTTTGGCGCTTTAGACGAAAATTCTATTGCATGGAAAGTTGCTATTAGAGCAAAAGAAGAAGGTGCTAATTTTGTTTTAACAAACTCAGCTTTAGCATTACGCAGAAAGGAAATTTTTGAGTTGGCAAAACAAACTGACTCTCAAGTTATTGCAGCTGATATTACTGAAGTTTCAGAATTAGAAAGTTTATTTGAAGAATCTATGAAAATATTGGAAGGAAAAATAGATTTTGTTTTACACTCTGTAGGAATGTCTCCAAATATGCGTAAAAATATCCCATATACAGAATTGAACTATGATTATTTGAATAAAACATTAGATGTTTCAGCTATTTCATTACATAAGGTCTTAGCAGTTGCTACAAAGTTAGATGCTATTAACGAAGGTGGCTCTGTTGTTGCTTTAACTTATATAGCGGCACACAGAACTTTTTCAAATTATAGCGATATGGCTAATGCAAAATCTATTTTAGAATCTATTGTTCGTCAATTTGGATATCATTATGGTGTAGCTAAAAAGGTTAGAATAAATTCTATTTCACAATCACCAACTAAAACAACAGCAGTAAAAGGCATTTCTGGATTTAATGCTTTTTTTGATTATGCTGATTCCATTTCACCATTAGGAAATGCTGATGCCGAATCTTGTGCAAATACTTGTATGTTTTTGTTCTCTGATTTGAGTAAAATGATAACAATGCAAACTATTTATAATGACGGTGGATTTTCTTCAATGGGAATATCAAATGAACTTATTAATCAACATGTTGATTCAACTTGTAGTGAAGATAAATAATAGTTAAATTATCTTAAAACAAATTTTTAAAATTCATTATATTTTATTTTTTAAATAAAATGTTATCTTTGTAAACAAATCAGATAAGAACAATTTTTATGGCAAAGCAAAAAACAGGTGTGAAAAAACAAAAAAAACTTTTCATTCTTGATACAAATGTGCTTTTGCATGACTTTAAGTGCATTTTTAAATTTGAAGAGCATGATGTTTTAATACCTATTGTTGTATTAGAAGAATTAGATAAGTTTAAAAGAGGAAATGATTTAATAAATTTTCATGCACGTGAATTTACTCGCATTATAGACAGTTTAGCAGGCGATGATTTTTTTAAAGAAGGAGTTAAGTTAGGCGAAGGCTTAGGTAAATTGTTTGTAGAAACAGGAAAACCTTTTTCGGAAAATTTGCAAAATAATTTTCCAGAACATCGCCCCGACCATATAATTTTAGCAATTACCGAATATTATCACATAAATTTTCCTAAACAACAAAACATTTTAGTTACTAAAGATATAAATCTTAGAGTTAAGGCAAAAGCTCTAGGACTTATTTCCGAAGATTATAAAAATGACCATGTAGAAAATTTAGAAGGTTTAAATAAAGAAGTTATTACAGTCGAACATGTTGATAAAGCTTTGATTAGTAGTTTGTATGAGGAAAATGAGGGTGTTGCTTTTGAGGAATTTCCTTTAGATTTTAAGCCATATCCAAATCAATATTTAATTTTAAAAAATGGATCATCAAGTGCTTTAGCTCATTATAATTCTGCTACCGTAACTTTAAATAGAGTTTTTAAAACAAATGTATATGGCATAGAGCCACGTAATGCAGAACAAGCCTTTGCAATCGATGCTCTGTTGCGTCCCGAAGTTTTATTAGTGTCGCTAACAGGTAAAGCTGGAACAGGAAAAACTCTCTTAGCTTTGGCAGCAGCACTACATCAAAGACGAAATTTTCAACAAATATTTTTAGCTCGACCTATTGTAGCTTTATCAAATAAAGATTTGGGATTTTTACCGGGAGATGCTAATGAAAAAATCACTCCTTATATGCAGCCTCTTTTCGATAATTTATCAGTAATAAAACATCAATTTAAACCACAAAGTCCTGATTTTACGAAAATTGATGAGATGTTGCAAAGTAATAAACTTTTGATAGAGCCACTAGCATATATTAGAGGAAGAAGCTTGTCGAAAGTGTTTTTTATTATTGATGAGGCACAAAATTTAACACCACACGAAATAAAAACCATTATTACACGTGCAGGCGAAGGAACCAAAATAGTTTTTACTGGCGATATAGGACAAATCGACTCTCCTTATCTTGATGCAAGGTCTAACGGACTTTCATATCTAACAACTAAAATGAAAGGACAAGAAATTTTTGCTCATGTAAACTTGGTAAAGGGCGAAAGATCTTATTTAGCCGAATTAGCAAGCGATTTATTATAAAAGTTTTGAAAAAGGTAGCAGTAGTCATATTAAATTGGAATGGTAAGAAGTTTTTAGAACAATTTCTGCAATGCTTAGTTGATAACACACCAAGCGAACTTGCAGATATTATTATAATCGACAATGCTTCTACAGATGATTCTTTGGAATATTTAAAATTTAACTTTCCAGAAATAAAAACTGTTGTTTTAGATAAAAATTATGGTTTTGCAGGTGGCTATAATCGTGGACTAAAAGAAGTAGAAGCAGAATACTATTTGCTTTTAAATTCAGATATTGAA
>Ga0208694_1000729_pt1 | contig 46374 bp, 40 predicted proteins | sample AD_UKC078_MetaG_FD_184442 | JGI IMG/M metagenome (GOLD analysis project Ga0208694, IMG submission 184442) | Active sludge microbial communities of municipal wastewater-treating anaerobic digesters from USA - AD_UKC078_MetaG (SPAdes) (version 2) | ecosystem: Engineered > Bioreactor > Anaerobic >...
GCACAACAACTATCTGCATCCCCTAAAACCCCCGAAAGCCCTGCGACTACGAAGGTCCGCAGGGCTTTCCTCTCTCATAACTGTAAAACTCGGGTTATAGCACAGTGTCAGCGCAGGGCGCCAAGGACCGCCGTGTTGTCTTCTGCCGTCAGCTTGAAGGTCCTCGACGTTTCTGCGGGCCGGTACCAGCCGCCGAATAGATCGGAGGTCGGGCTGGAGGCATAGGAGAGGGAGAGAACCTCACGTGCCGCCCCGATGAGGACCGGATCATCCGCGGCGCGGCCAAGCATCATGGCCAGGGCATAATCAACAGGAAGGGCTGATCCGTCGGGGGCGCCTGACACCGGATTCCAGCCCGAGGGCAACTGTTTGCCGTCACGGAGATGTGAGCGCAAAAAAGAGATAAGTTCGCGGTCAAAGGTTCCGACCTCGGCTAAGCGCAGAGCGATGATGAGTTGTTCCCGTGTTTTGGCAAGGGAGCTGCCGCCCGTAACAGACAGATATGTTTTTGTGCCGGAACTGACCGCTGATGCGTAAAGCGGCAGGGGGCTGTCCAGTTTGCCCTCTGAAACGATCCGCTTCCAGTCCGATGCCACCGGGGCCCAATCGGGATCAAAGCGCGACAGGGCCAGGAGTGCCCAAAGATCCACATCGGCAAGATGGGTGCCGAAGGCCTTCTCGACCGGCCGACTTTCCCCCGGTTCGGGAAGGGTTCCGGGCGGCGGGATATCCCACTCGTCATAAGCCAGGAGCATCCTGGGGCCGGCTGTCAGCTCGATGCCCGTTTGGCCCTGAAGAAAAACCGGCAATAGCCGCTCTGATTCAGCCCTGATCAAAGCCTCCAGGCTTTTTCCCCCGAAAGCCCTGTAACCCTCAAGCAAGGCCCGCGTGTAAGCCAGAGTTACGCTCCAGTGTGGTTCCAGACGCGAGACGATTCCTGGAAGCGCCGGATCCCCGGCCGCCAGGCAGGAAGCATGGAAAGACTCATCCGGGCCCCGGTAGGCACTGTCAAAACGATGGGCCCAGCGCAGAAATTCCGACCGGCTGCCCATCCTGGCCAGGACTCTGCCAAACATAATCTGGTCGGAAGCAAGAAAGCGTGCCGTCACCGTCCCTTCCTCCCCTCTTTTCGGTGAGGTTTCATAGGACACCGCCAGCAGACCGTCCACGACCTGCTGATCGACTGCAACCTGGCTGGACAATTTATTTTGAATGAGCTTCAGTGCCCCCGGTGCCAGAAGATCAGGATCGTAAAGACCGGACGGTCTGGCAGTACCGGGCAGCTCCGGGAGTTTGCCCGCCCGGGCGGATCTGCCGAAGGTGAATTCACTGACCAGGACCAAAGCCAGGGCAATAAGCAGCACAAGCCCTGCTCCCAGTAAGATTGCCTGCCTTTTCTTTGACATTTGCCGGTCCATCCTTTAGCTTGATTTTAGCATCAAAGGGAGATTTCCGAGAAATGGAAACCTGCGGACTGACAGCAGAATACAACCCCTTCCACAAGGGTCATGCCAGACAACTCCGGATGATCAGGGAACTTCTGGGGCAGGATGCCGGCATCCTTGTTTGTCTTTCCGGTCCTTTTTGCCAGCGCGGCGTTCCTGCCTTGCTGGACAAAGGGGTGCGCGCCGGGATCGCCCTGAGGGAAGGCGCGGACCTGGTCCTGGAGCTGCCCGCCGCCTTCGCCGCCTCCTCTGCTGAAAGGTTCGCCCAAGGTGCGGTTGACAGCCTGCTCGCGACCGGGGTGGTCCGCCGCATTGCCTACGGGACAGAGGACCCCGGCCGGCACAGCCAGATCAAAAGAGCCGCGGCCATCCTGGCCGATGAACCCGGGACGCTGGGCCGGGTCATCCGCGACGGCATCGCCTCCGGCATGGGTTTTGCAGCTGCCCGTGAAGCGGCCCTGGCTCAATGCTCCGGTGACCCTTCCCTTGCTGGCCTGCTCCGCAATTCCAACACCATCCTGGCGGTCGAATATGAAAAAGCCCTGCTCAGGTCAGGGCCCCTTCCCACCCTGGCCCTGCCCCTTTTTGACAAGGCCGGAACATCGGCAACCCTTATCCGGGGCAGGATCTGGCACGCCCTTTCAAAAGGTCCCGGAGACTTTCATCCCCTCCTTGTCTATCTGGCCCGGATTCTTCCCCCGCCCTCAGCCGCCGCCATCATGGAAGCGGTCACTGCGGGCAGGGGTTTGCTCCCGGAAGAGGTGATGGGACCCGCGCTCCTGCGTTCCCCCGCTTTTTTCGACCGGGAAAAATTGGAAAAAATGGAGGGAATGCAGGGCGGCCTGGCCGGCCGGTTATTCAAGTCGATCCGAAGCGATCCGCCCTCAGCCTCGGGGGATGACAAGACCCCTTACGAGCGCCTGATCAATCAGCTGGCCACACGCGCCCATCCGGCCACCCGGATCCGCCGGGCCATCCTGGCAGCCGCCCTGGGCATCGAAGCAGCTGACCGGGCCTTAACATCGGATGGTCCCGGCTATATCCGTGTCCTGGGTTTCAACCGGCGGGGCAGGCGCCTCCTTTCCTTCATGCGAAAAGAAGCCCGGCTTCCGGTCATCATGAATGCGTCCGGCTTCCGTCAGCTCAAGGATCCCTCGGCGGCGAAGCAGGCGGCACTTGACCTGCAAGCTCAGGCCCTCTGGAATTACCATGCCGGACTGGCCTGCCACAGTGAATTCGAGCGCCAGATACTCATGGTTCGCTGAAATTTACGGCGAAAAAAGAAAAGAGGCGCAAATCAGGCGCCTCCTTCCAAACCTTCTGCCAGGGAACCTAAATGATCTCGAGGCCCACGATCCCCAGAATTTTCCTGCCCAGACTCAAAGACAGCTCAAGATCATGCACCGCGCGCCTGACCCTGGTTCCCCTGGCTTCGACCAGCTGAACCACCCCATGGGCTGAACTGAGGATTTTGACCCCTTCAGCCGTATCCGGCTCAACACTGACCGCTTCCAGCCGGTCAAGTCCGTTCAAAACCTGAACCAGCCGGTCAAGCGGGCCTTGACTGCCGCTTCCGATCACGGCCAGGACATAGCGGTCCCCCGCTTCAAGAAGCAATCGGGCATCATGGGTCAGGCCTTCCAGAACCGAGGCAGTGTAATGGAGATCTCTTTGCGGATCTTCAGACCTTTGCCTCCCGTAGAAGAGGCGGGTCAGCAAGCGGTCGATCCCCGCCCCCATCTTTTTGTTTTCCTGGCTTGTGGATTCATGAACCGACCCAATGTAAAAGAGTTTGACCTGGTCAGCAAAGTCTTCCGGAGACCAGATCAGACCTTGGGAGGTGGCCTTGAAGACGGCAATGAAAGCCGCGAGCAGGATGCCGATGAAGGCGCCGGCCAAGCCGTACTTGATCATCTCTTTCCTGCGCGAAGGCCTGGGAGCGGGTGGGCCAGCTTCTGCTTCAGCTTTTTCGATTTTTGAAACCAAGGCTTCCTCGAGGATCTGGTCAAGCCTGGCATCAATCGCCTCCTCCTGCTCAGATATGGCCAGTCTTATCTCAGCCAGTTCCTTTTTGATCCGGTCTCTTTCAACTTTGACCTCCGGGTTCCAGCCCGTTTTCATCTTTTCATTTCGTATCTCGACATCAAACAGGTAAGTGACATCCAAATGTTCGCGGATGTCCCTTGTAAAGAATTGTCGGGCCGCCTCGGCAATAAACCGGACGGTCTCCTTATCCGGGCCAATGATTTCCAGATGGAGGACGTTATCATCAAGCAGTTCATAACTCAGAAGCTCTTTGAGCCAGACCGCTTCAATCCCATCTGAGTGTTTGCTGGCGATAGAGTTGACGAACAGGTCGCTCTTGGCCAGTTTCAAAAAATCGAGGCCCAGGAAATATTTCCGCTGGGCATAGGTTTCATCAGACTCCGGCAGGGGCATCTCAGGCTCCACTACAACTTCGAAGGAGATGGTCTCCTGCGCTTTTTCATCGATGGTCAGATAAATGCTTTTTTCCTGCCGGCGGCTCAGGCTGCTGAGCCGCTTGTTAAGCGAATCCAGTTCCTCTGCATAGCCCGCTATCTCAAGGTCCTCCCCCATGCTTGCGGCGGTAATGTCCGCAATCTCCTTGTCCGACAGGACGATTTCCTCCCCGGGCGCTTCAACGGCTCCCCCGGTAAAGGAGCGGTAATAGGCAAGCCCGGCCAGCAAGACGACACCGGCCAGTGCGAATACTGCGATCTGCCTCCAGGCGCGCAGGACAACAAAAATCAGATCTTTCATTTTGATTGATTGTTCAGGACTGGTCATAGGGATGCTCCCTCTTATGGTAGTCACACGATTATAGCAAAACTGCCAGCCGCAGGTTTCTGTGATAAAGTAGATTATGAAAATCAATCAAAGGAGGTTGCACACATGGGTAAAAACGTTTTCGACACCCTTCTCGAGCGCGGTTACATCGCGCAGGTCACACATGAAGAAGCGGTGCGCCGTTATCTGTCACAGGAAGGTGCGACCTTCTACGTGGGCTTTGATCCCACGGCTGACAGCCTGCACGCCGGTCATCTGGTCCAGATCATGATCATGAGCCATATGCAGCAGGCGGGCATCCGTCCCATCGCCCTGATGGGGGGAGGGACCGGTTACGTGGGGGATCCTTCGGGAAGACAGGACATGCGGTCGGTCATGACGCCTGAGGTCATCGCCCACAATGTCGGCTGTTTTGTCAAACAGATGAGCCATTTTTTGGATTTTTCCTCAGGCAGGGTCATCCTGGACGACAATGCCAACTGGCTGGTCCCCCTCAACTACATTGAATTCATCCGTGAAGTGGGTCCCCACTTTACTGTCAACCGCATGCTTTCAGCCGACTGCTACAAGCAAAGAATGGATTCAGGCCTTACCTTTCTGGAGTTCAATTACATGATCCTCCAGGCCTATGATTTCCTCATGCTCTTTCGCAAGTACGGCTGCCGCCTCCAGGCCGGCGGCGATGATCAGTGGTCCAATATCATTGCGGGCACCGAGCTGATCCGGAAGAAAGAGCAGGAGCCGGCCTACGGTATGACCTTCAAGCTGCTTGAGACACCCGACGGACAAAAAATGGGCAAGACCGCCAAGGGCGCGGTCTGGCTTGATGAGAACAAATATTCCGTCTACGACTTCTACCAGCACTGGAGGAATGTGGATGACGCCAACGTAACCAAATTCATGCGGTTTCTCACCTTTCTTGACATGGACGAGATCCGCCGTTATGAAAAGCTTGAAGGCGCTGACATCAACCAGGCTAAGATCCGCCTGGCCTACGAGGTCACAGCCGTCGTCCATGGCCACGAAAAGGCCAAACAAGCAGAAGAGGCGGCCAGATCTCTTTTTGGTGGTGGTGGCGACGACACCTCGGTTCCCACTGAAACCGTCAATAGGGATCAACTCAACCGCCCCCTGATTGACGTTCTGGCAAGTCTCCAGCTGACCAGGTCAAAGGGCGAAGCAAGACGCCTGATCGAACAGGGCGGCCTCTACGTTAACGACGGGCAGGTCAAGGAACTGTACGCGGAGCTCACAGAGGATCTGTTCTCGGACGGTGAACTGCTCTTGCGCATGGGAAAGAAGCGTCACATCAAGCTGGTCTTGATCGACTGATTTTGTTTTCTTTTCGTGCTTTTCCCGCGAAATCCAAAGCACAAAAAGCCGCTTGCCAGGTGTTGGCAAGCGGCTTCTTTTAACCACAGGATTATTGGAAACCCGCTGGCATGTCGCTCTAAGGGATTGTTGCCAGTTTTTCGTTGACCCTGGTCATCACCTCGGTAAAGTAAAGAGTCTCGGCTGTTGACCATTCTTCATCATCAAGCTCATCGAGCTTTTCCATCGCATCGGCATACTTCACCAAATAACTGGAATACTCAGTCAACATGCCCAGCTGATCCGTTGATCCTTTGTACTTGATCATAAAGGCGACATACTCATCCATGAATTCCTCATAGCTATCCATGGCCTTCTTGAACTCTGGTCTGATTCCTGAAACCGGATCGTCCGCCTTGGTCGTTTCAGCGGGTGTTTCCTGGGCGGTTGTCGGGGGTGCCGTTGTCTCTACGACGGTCGCTTCTTCCGTTCTGTCAGGTTCTTTCGCCTCAGCAGGAGCCTCAATCTCGATCGACATGGCATTTTTCCGGTACTCAAGCGTCAGGAAATATCCTGCTTCATTATAAGCAGAATAAGATTCATCACTCCTGGCGTAGTCATTCACAAAACCCCATTCACGGCATGCGTCGACGTAGGCATCATATTGTTCCTTTGAGGTGTTCCTCATTCTGACTAACATTCCAGCAGCTGTTTCCCATTCGAGCGTTCCGACAGTTGACTCTGGCACGGGCAGCATGCCGGCGATTTCACTTGAGGGCCAACGAAATTCTGCCTGAGAGATGGTTGGTTCTACCGTTGGACTTGTTTTTCCACCACAACCGGCCACAGCCAGAGCGATTGTGGCAACAGCCAATACCAGGATCACGCTCCTGCAGGTGATATTGTTTCCTCTCATTTTTCGCTCCTTATTCAACTCCGTTCTCCTACACCCTCTCTTGCCTCTTTCACCGGTAGCCACTCCCTCTATATGGTGGAGAAAGAACCCTCAAGCCCCAAAATTTGGCACGGAGAAAAAGGCACAACCAGCCTAACCAATACTTTCACATATTAACATGTTTCATTGTAAGTGCGAGTCAAGTTGTTGTGGGAAACCCGAAGAATCGTTAATCCCGAAAACTGACGGCGGGCTTGGGGATTGTCGCTTCAATTGACTTTTGCGGGCAGATCTCCTCTTTGGCGCAGGCGCATGTCTCAAAAGCCATCAACTCGATCCCGGATTGATCCAGAAGCCTGTGGAGTCGGCGCCATCGGCAGGGTCTTTGCGCTTCGGACAAGCCCTCCACAAGGCCTTTTCCAAGTGAAGGCGATCTAAACCATTTTGAGCGAGGTTGGAATCTCTTTTCCACCCTTGATCTACGTGAACTTAACCGAACCGCTTCTACCCGCGAAATCCAAAGCACAAAATGCCGCTTGCCAAGCGTTGGCAAGCGGCTTCTTTTAACCACAGGATTATTGGATGTCTGCTTCTTTGGCCTTCATTAAGGAAGAAGTGTTGCCAGTTTCTCTTCAACCCTGTACAACGCACCCCAAGCATAAGCAGACTCGGCTTCCGACCAATCCGATTCATCAAGCGCATCGATCTTTGCCGTCGCTTCAGCATACTTCGCCAAATAAGCATCATAATCGGCCTCCATGGCCTCGCTGTAGGGTGCATCCTCATACTTGATCATAAAAGCGATGTATTCATCGATGAAGGCCTCGAAGCTTTCTATTGCCTCCTGGAGTTCTGGTCTGATTCCCGGAATTGGTACGCCCGCTTTACTGGTTTCAACGGGTATTTCCTGGACTGTTGTTGTGGGCACTGTCGTCGTGGGCGCTGTCGTTTCTGCCACGGTTGCCTTTTCCGTTCTGTCTGGTTCTTTCGTCTCAGCCGGAGCCTTCATCTCGATCGACATGGCATTTTTCCTGCATTCAAGCATCAGGAAATATCCTGCTTCGTTGTAGGCGGAATAAGAATCATCGCTCCAGATGCTGTCGTTCACAAAACCCTGTTCACGGCACGCATCGACGTAAGAATCATATTGATCCCTTGAGATGTTCCTCAATCTGACAAGAATTCCGGTAGCTGTTTCCCATTCGAGCGTTCCGACAGTTGACTCTGGCACGGGCAGCAGGCTGGCGATTTCACTTTCGGGCCAACGAAATTCTGTCTGAGATACGGTGGGTACAACAGTTGGACTTGTTCTTCCACCACAACCGGCTACAATCAAAGCGATCATGGCAACGATCCATGCCAGGGCCACACCCCTGGGGGTGATACTGTGACCTCTCATTTCCTTACTCCTTATACGACTCCGTTCCCTTATTTCACCTCTTTCACCTGTCACGCCAGCAGCTGCTCCCTCTGCGTCACCCGCAGAGGGAATCCCTCAAACCCCAAAGCTCAGTATCGGTGAAATCAGGCGCAAGCTGTTGACTAATTATGATTAAATATTTTAGCATATTTCACTGAATAAACTGTGATTGGTCGGATCTAATCCGGCGCTCATGCCATCGCAGCATGCGGGAATATTCGGCGGTCTGCATTGTTATTTACGATGTCACTGTGGATAAAGGCCTAAAGGTCCTCCGGAAAAGTATAGAACAGCACAACTCCTGCTTTCAGCCTGGCTGTCACCTGCAAAGGATACGGGCCACTTGCGCGGTTACTCAGGGCAAGCGAGCGGCCCATGGGGAGCCGGACGCCGTCCAGCTCCCATTTCAATCCATGGAGGCAGAGGCCATCGACCTCATCGTCCAAAGGCAATGCGGAAAAAAGAAAGCGCTTGCCAGGCACCTTTGCCCGGGCGCTGTCAAAACAATCTGCCGGAAATACCGGGTCAGCCGTTACCGGACCCTTGACGATGCGGCCCAGGGTCAAACCGTCGGTGAGAAAGACCGTAGCGCCGCGGACTGCAAGGAGGCGGGCCAGAGCTATGTTGGCCAGCTGGTGGTCAACACGCTCCCCGGTGTAATTCAAAAAAGCATAGGACTTGCCGGTCAGATCCCCTGCTTTTTCGAAAGCAAGGTAAAGGGCACGGCCATCCGGTTTTGAAAAAGCAGGATCCTTCAGGTCCTGATCGCAGGAAAGCAGGACAGCGGCTGCTGTCGCAAGTTCCCCATCCGTAAAGTCCTTGTCCCTGGAAAGCTCGACCCTGACCGTATCAGTGGAAAGATTTTGTAACGCCTTTTCGGAAATGGAGTCATAGTCTCCGACCAAAAAATCCGGAGTAAAACCCAAGTCCATGAGAAGGTCCGTCCCGCCGTCAGCAGCCAGGATTAGTCTGGAACGTGAAATCGTCCACGAAGCGAAAAAATCGAGCCTGCTCCCCGATCCCGCCAGGGCGATCAGGGCATCAAAAAAGATCGGTGACATGGTATCAGAGGTGCGCCTTGGCGCCCCGGATGATCCGGCGAAGTTCCGCTGCCGCATCAGCCGGTGATTCCTGGTCGAAGATGGCGGAACCAGCCACGATCATGTCGGCGCCGGCCCTCACAATATCCGCCGCATTGTCCCGGGTGATGCCGCCGTCTACTTGGAGCCGGACCGGATAAGCCGCTTGATCGATCAGGCGGCGCAGCTCCCGGATCTTGTCCATGACCTGAGGAATAAAGGACTGGCCGCTGAAACCGGGATTGACTGACATCAAAAGCACCATGTCCAGATCCGGCATCAGCCAGCGGATTGACTCCAGGGGAGTCGCGGGGTTGAGTGAAATCCCTGCAAAGCAGCCCAGCTCCCTTATCCGGGCCAGGGTCCGCTGGGCATGGGGCAGCACTTCCGCGTGAACCACCAGGGTGGCAGCCCCCGCCTCCGCGTACTCGGCAAGCAGGTCATCGGGATTGGTCACCATGAGATGGACGTCCAAAGGCAGGTCGACGTGTTGAGCCAGATCTGCGATCACAGGAGGGCCGAAGGTCAGGTTGGGCACGTAGTGGCCGTCCATGACATCGCAGTGAATCATGTCGAAGGACGGGCCGAGCCGCTTGACCGAACCTGCCAGATCTGCCAGGTCGGAGGCCAGGATGGAAGGGCAAAGCAAGGGTGCCGAGCGGTCCAGAAAGGCAGCCCGCTTCTTATCTTCTTGTGACTTTCCCTGCTTGACCGCCATCGTGTGCTTTCTCTTGTCTAGGGTTCAGGCTCCGCCTCTGTCGTTTCAGAGCTTGTCGTGGTCGTTGTTGTCGTCGTTGTCGTTGTCGACGCGGTGGTCGTGGTGGTTGTGGCAGTCGTGGTGGTCGTCGGATTTCTGTAGGCCTCCAGATCCGCCGCCGAGCCAAAGGTCAGGATTACGCCGTCTTCCGGCCTGAACCGTATGCCCGGTTCAGGTTTCTGTTCGATGATGTAGATATTTACCCTGTCCTCGGCCTTGTTGGGGTCCAGGCTGGTGGCCGGATTCCATTTGACCATTTGGTATTTGGCGACCCGCAGCGGCTCCAGCTCCTCCATGGCCCTGGCGAAGGTCAAGCCGCGTACTTCGAGCATGACGGCCTCTTGAGGAACGGTAGTCGGGTTGAGGTAGTCGTAAAGGTTTTTGGCCGTGCCGACCGTGATGACCACCAGGGTGTTGGGCGGATACTTGCCGCCCGCCTCAGGCGACTGCTTGATCACATACTTATCGTTGTCCGGAATGGTTTCCCCTGTTATCGATGTCTCGCCGCCAAGAAGGAGTGAATTCTCCTCCAGCAGGGCCAGCGCCTGATCGTAGGGCAGCCCCTGGAGTTCGGGCATGACAACAAATTCAGGTCCCGTGCTGTAAAAAAGCTCGACGGTTGAACCCTTGGGTGCCAGTTCGCCGGGCGCGGGCTCAGTACGGATCACGATGTCCTTGCCGACCGTGGCAGACACCTCCGGCGTAAACTTGACCAGAAATCCCTCGGTCCTCAGCTCAATATCGGCGATTTGGAAAGACTTGGAAACCACGTCAGGCACAACAGCAAAGTCCTGCCCAAGAGAAACGAAAAGGGTCAGGGTCACATCCTGCGGTTCAATTTTCAGGGTGCCGTCCGATTCGGGGTCCTGACGCAGGACGATGTCCGGCAGGACCGTCTCGTTGACCTCATACTTAATTTCAATGATCATGCCGGCGCTCTCCAGCATCTCGAGCTGGTTGGCAATATCTTTAATGTCCTTGCCCTGGAAATTGGGCAGGACAATCTCAGCCAGATCGGTATCATCGGGCTCGCCGGGGGCAAAATGGCGGACCAGCCACACGGTCAGGAGTGCCAGCAGGAGTACGGCCGCAACCACAACGGTGATCGCGATGGCTGTGTCACGGTAGCGCGAAGAACGCCTTTTGTTGAAAGTCCGTTCAATCTCCTTGATTCTTCCGTAATTGGATTCTCCGGTCTGGGCACTTAAGGCCGATGTCGAGGACGTTTCCCACTGCGCAGCCGTTTTGGGGATCACCCCGTAAACACCGTCGGGTTCGATCATGAAAGCATCGAGCTCGTCGACAAATTCCCGGGCTGTCTGGTAGCGGGCGTCCGGATTCTTCTGAATGGCGCGGAAAACAATGCGGTCAAGGGCGGGCGGCAGGGAAGGAACGTAGGTCGAAGGGGCCGGAGGGACTTCCTGCAGGTGCTTGATGGCAACGGCAACGGAAGATTCCCCGTCAAAGGGCAGCCTGCCCGTCAGCATCTCATAGAACATGATGCCCAGCGAGTAAAGGTCCGAACGTGAGGTCACCTGGCCGCCTCTGGCCTGCTCCGGTGAGAAGTAGTGGACTGAGCCCATAACCACACCGCCTGTCAAGGTGATGGTATTGGTGCTGGAGGCGCGCGCGATACCGAAGTCGGTCACCTTGGCGACCATGTCCCGGGTAATCATGATATTTTGAGGCTTGATGTCGCGATGAATCACTTCCCGCCGGTGGGCGTGTTCCAGAGCCAGGCCGATCTGGATCAAAAGGGGTGTAGCCAGCCGGTAATCAATGGGCCCCTTGCGGCGGATAATGTCTTTCAGGGTTGTCCCCTCCACGTATTCCTGGACGATGTAGCGCACGCCGTCATAGGATCCGTAATCCAGGACCCGGACGATGTTGGGGTGGTCAAGGCTAGCGGCTGCCCGGGCTTCCGTTGCGAAACGGCGGACAAACTCAGGGTCGTTGGCCAGTTCATCATGCATGACCTTGACCGCGACCTGCTGGCCCGTATTGCGGTCATCCGCCAGATAGACGGTCGCCATTCCTCCCTGACCCAGAGTCCGGATCACGCGGTATCGGTCCGCGATCACGGTACCCCGGCCAAATGATTGTGACGGTATCATTCAAACCTCCTTCAGGCGAAAACGACAATGACAGTCACATTGTCGGGGGCTCCCGCCTGCAACGTTTGTTCAATCAGTGACGACGCCGCCTCATCAGGTGATCCGGCATGGCGCATGGTCCTGGCGATGGCCTTCCGGTTCAGGATCCCATGCAGGCCGTCACTCGACAGAAGATAACGGTCTTTGGGGCGTAAGTCAACATGGGTGATTTGCGGCTCGACATATTCAGGGTAACCCAGGGCCTGCGTCAAGACGTGGCGCCGGGGATGGGAAACGACTTCACTCTCTTCCAGGGAGCCGGATGCGACCATCTGGCTGACATAGGTATCATCCCGGGTCAGCTGTTCCAGCTCCCGTTCCCTGAACATATAGCAGCGGCTGTCACCGATGTGCGCCACATAGCAGCTTTGCTCATAAAGGGCCATCAGGGTCAGGGTCGTCCCCATGCCGGTATTATCGGGGTCTTCCAGCGAGGTCGTATAGACCTTGATGTTGGTCTTTTGCAGGGTATCCGCCAGGATGGATTTGACTTTTTCAGGGTCATTGACCGCGGGCAGCTGTTCTCTCAAAAAGGACACCGCATAGCTGATCGCGGTCCTGCTCGCCAGTGCCCCGTTCTTGTGCCCCCCAAGACCGTCGGCAATGGCAAAAAGGAGTGGCCACATTCCCTCAGGGGCATCCATGATGTAGCTGTCCTCATTGCGGTCCCGGACAAAGCCCTGATGCGTCATCCCCGAAAAAATGATTGAATGATCCGCCATGCCCTTATCCTTTTTTGCAGGAATCGGTCCGATTCACTGCCTGCTTCATCAAAACCCGGCAACCCGGATACGCCTTCAGAAAAGACGCCCTGCAAGGCGGCTGGAGTTTCAACCCATCGTGTGATTCTAGCATTTTACCCACTTTTAGGCAATATTATGCCCTCAGGCCGGCTTGCGCCTGAGCCTTGCAATGTAAAAGCCATCCGTCTGATCCCGGTGAGGCAGGAATTGAACCGTCCGGGGCAGGCGTTCTGACAGGGGCGGCGCCAATGCGCCTGCCAGCGCAGCTTCAAGATCCTCTTTCAGGTCTTCAAGTTCGAAGGCCTCTCCTGCCTTCGAGTTCAGGAAACTTAGGATTTGCTCTTCATTTTCTTCCGGGTTCAGTGTACAGGTAGAATAGAGCAGGCGGCCTCCCGGCGCGACTGCCAGGGAACCGCTTTGAAGAATGGCCTGCTGGAGCGTCTTGAGGCGGTTGATGGATTCCAGTTCCACCCGTAACCTGATCTCAGGGCGCTTCTGAAGAAGACCCAGACCGCTGCAGGGTACATCGCAGATCACCCGGTCAAAAAATCCGGCAAAATCGGCAGAAGGCAGGGAAGCGTCATGGACCCGTGTTTTCACAAAAGTGTGCCCCAGCCTTTCCAGCGTTTCTTCGAGCAGGGCGACTCTTTCAGGCGTGACATCACAGGCGGTCAGGACTCCTGAACAAGCGGCAAGCTCTGCCAGGTGCCCTGTTTTGCCGCCCGGGGCAGCACAAAGATCCAGGATCCGGTCGCCTGGGCCTGTGCCTGACAGAATACCCGCCATCATGGCCGGCTGTGACTGGACGGTGAAGAGCCCCTGCCTGTACCCATCGGTGGCTGCAACACTGCGGCCTTCTGCAGTCATGGCGTAGGCGCAGACGGGCCAGGCCAGCTTCTCCGCCTTGAAGGAAGCTGCCTCTTCGCCTGCCAGCCAGTTGTCAAAGGCCTGCTTTTTGCAGGCGTTGAAGCGTACAGCAAGGCAGGAAGGCGGCTCAAGCGATGATCTTCCGATAGCCAGGGCGCTTTCCCCGCCATACCAACCGGCAAGCAGATCATAAAGGAGGGGCGGCAGGCCTGCCTCCAAGGCCTCCCGGTATTCACCCGAAGGCTCGGGACGGCTGCGGGCCAGCCGGCGCAAGACTCCGTTCACGAAGCCCGTCGCTTTCTCCCCTGCCAGCAGGCGCGCCAGGCGGACACTTTCATCACAACTTGCGGCTGCTGTCGCCTGGTAGGAGAAATAGAGCTGCCAGACGCCAACTCTCAAGATGGTCCGCACCCAGGGGTCAAGTTCCTGAAGAGGGCGCGACAAGACGCATGCCAGATCATGGTCAATCAGGGGGAGCCGGGAGAGGGTGCCAAAAATCAAAGCCGATGCGAAGGCGCGGTCACGTGCATCCAGTCCGGGCGCTGATAAATGCCAGCCAGCACTTTCGTTGGAAAAAGCCTCTTCTTCCAAGACCTGGAAAAGAACTTTTGCAGCGGCGAGACGGGCCTGGCCGGGCTTTCTTTTCGAAATCTGCCTCATGGCCACCCCGGTTCAGCTTCGCTTTCGTGAACCCGCCAAAGCACTGACGCGAAAAAAATAGAGGACAGAGGTCAGGGCTGACGCGACATAGGTCAAGGCAGCGGCAGCAAGCACGCGGCGGGCTCCCTTGATTTCATGGGGAGCCAGGATACCTGTCTCCGCCAGGAGGATGAGCGCCCGGTGGCTGGCGTTTATTTCAACGGGAAGGGTAATCAAATAGAAGAGGACCGCTGCGGCAAACAAGGCGACGCCCACCTGAACCATTATTTCGGAAAGAATGGCAAAGCCCAGACCGACAATATAGGGTCCGGCCATGGATCCGATGCTGGCGGGCACAAGGAGGGCCGAGCGGATTCTGTTGGGCTGGTAGCCATCCCGGTGCTGGATGGCGTGGCCCGTTTCGTGTGCTGCCACCCCAATGGCCGCGATGGAGGCCGTTTTGTAAGTCGCTTCCGACAAGCGTATCTTTTTTTCCCGCGGGCTGAAGTGATCGGAGAGGCGCCCGGTAACCTGCTCTACCGCGATCTCTTGCAGCCCATTCTGATCAAGCAGGCGCCGGGCAGCTGAGAAGCCGGTGTGGCCGGTACTGGAAGCGACACGGTTGTAGCGCCAGAAGTTCAAGCTCACCCATGCTTGAGCCATCAGGCTGAGCGCGATGCTGATCAAAAAAGGAAGATATCCGGTAATGCTCAAGCACTTCCCCCTTCCAGGCAGGTCACTTTGTGGCGGGAGGGCCAAAAACAGCCCCTTCGGTAAAGTTGTGGGAACAGGTGACACAGGACATGGGGCTTCCTGACTCGGCCTGAATTTCAAGAATTTCGACCGCACCTTCCCTGCACAGGATAATCATCCGTTTGCCGATGAGGCGGAGCCGGCCCGGGATACCCCGGTCCATACTGTTCTGAAAAACCTTGGCCCGAAGCAGTTTATACCTTTTCCCATCAAGAAAGGCGAAGGCACCGGGCCATGGATTCATGGCCCGGATGTGATTGTGAACCATCTGTGCCGGCTGGTCAAAATCCACCTGGCCGTCCGCCTTTTTCAGCAGACGGGTGATGGTTGCCCGCCCCTCATCCTGGGGCTCCGGTATCAGCTTGCCCGCCAGGTAGGGGCAGATGCTGTCCGCGATCAATTCTCCGCCCAGGCGGGCCAGAGCCAGATTGAGTTCACCGGCGTCCAGACTGTCAGAGAGGGCCATGCGCCTTTGGGCGATGACCGGTCCCGTATCCAGCCCCTCATCCATCAGCATCAGGGAAACACCTGTTTCCCTGTCGCCGTTCAGGAGGGCGGTCTGGATGGGTGAAGGGCCCCGGTAGCGCGGAAGAAGGGAGGCATGCAGGTTGAGGCAGCCCCTTTCGGGAATCTCCAGAATAGAAAGCGGCAGGATCTGTCCGAAGGCTGCCGTCAGGATAAAAACAGGGGCCAATTCTTTCAGCTTGCCGATAAAGGCCTGATCCCGGCAGTCCGCGGGTTTCAAGGTCAGGACTTCCCTCTCCTCGGCCCAGATGGCAACGGGTGAAGGTTTGAGTTTTTTCCCCCGGCCGCAGGGCCGGTCGGGCTGGGTCACGATCAGCACGGGAAGAAAATTGGCTTCTTCCAGCCGGTCAAGCACAAGGGTTGAGAATTCCGGCGTTCCCATAAAGACGAAAGGAGTCACAGGGTCACTCCTTCCGTATCTGCTTCTTCCTCCGCCGGTTCTTCCATGCCCGGCAGTTCGTCCAGGGCGCAAAGCGGAATCTGGGAATGGCGGCGGAATAAAATGCCGTCCAGATGATCGTTCTCGTGACAGATGCAACGGGCCGCCAGACCCTCCGCCTCCAGCTCAAAAGACTGGCCCTCGGTGTCGAAGGCCTGGACCCTGACCGTCATGGGCCGCTTGACAATTCCAAAAAGACCGGGGAGCGAAAGGCAGCCCTCCGGCCCCTCCTGATCGCCGTCCGTCTCCAGGATCCGGGGATTGATAAAGACCCGGGGACCCTCTCCGTCGTCCAGGTCCATAACAAAGATCCGGCGGAGCACACCGACCTGAGGCGCGGCAAGGCCGACCCCATCGCCGTCATACATGGTCTCCAGCATATCGTCGACCAGGACGCGTAATTTGTCATTAAATCGCGACACCGGGCGCGCCCGCTTATTGAGCGCCGGATCGCCTTCGACAAGTATTTTGCGCAGCGCCATGCCCTGCCTCCTTCTTTTCCTACAATCTTATCACAGGGAACGGCCGTAACCGGGGAGCAGGCGGTACCGGCTACAAGGTCGACCAGGGGTCCATGTCAATGACCAGGGATACTTTGCTGGTGCGCTTCATCCGGTCAGCGGCATGAAAAAGAAGGCGTGTCAGGGTTTGTGCGGACGGATCGCGGGCAATGATCCGGAAGCGGTACCTGTTCCTGACTCTGGCGATGGGCGAAGGGGCCGGCTGAGTCACCAGGATCCGCCCGAACATTCCGGGATGGGCCCCGGTAATGGCGGTTACCAGCCTGTGGTAGGCCCAGGCGGCGTCTTCGGCCGCTTCCCGATCGAAACTCCTGAACTCTGCCAGACCGATGTGTCCAAAGGGCAGGTAGCCCATCCGTCTGCGGAAGATGATCTCCTCTTCATAAAAAGATTCATAGTCCTGGCGGGCCGCAGCCCGGATGACGAAATGGTCGGGCTGCAGGGTCTGGATGATGACCCTCCCCTGCTTTTTTCCCCGCCCTGCGCGGCCGGCGGCCTGGGTCATCAGCTGAAAGGCCTGCTCTAGCGCCCTGAATTCACCTGTCCCCAAAAGCTGATCGGCTGAGAGAATGGCCGAAAGGGTTACGTTGTGAAAATCGTGGCCCTTGGCGATCATCTGCGTTCCAACCAGGATATCCGCCCGGCCCGATTCAAAAGCATCCAGCAGTTCCCGGTGGGAGAAGCGGCCCCGGGTCGTGTCCTGATCCATTCGGAGCACAGAAGCCCCCGGGAATTGTTCTGCGAGCGCTTCTTCAACCTGCTGGGTGCCGATACCCAGGGAGGCGATCTCCACGCTTCCACACTCGGGACACAGTTTTGGAACAGGGCTGATACGGTCGCAAAGATGGCAGACCATCCGCGCAGGCACTCCTGCCGGACCGTAGGGGTTGAGATGGGAAGTCAGGGCAATATCACAGGAAGGGCAGCGCATCTGCCAGCCACAGGTCCGGCAGACTGCCGTGCGCGAAAAACCGCGTCGGTTCAGAAGGATCATGGCCTGCTCGCCCCCTTTCAAGGTCTCCTCCATGCATTCAAGGAGGGAGCGGCTGAAAAAGGACAGGTTGCCTCTGGCAAATTCGCGGCGCATGTCGACGACCTCGACCTCTGCCAAACCCCTCTCCCCGATCCGGTCAGGCAGGCAAAGAAGCGAGGAAGGGCCTTCCAGCGCCCGCCGATAACTTGCAACCTGAGGCGTTGCTGATCCCAGTACAAGGACTGCCCCATTTAAAATAGCCCTGATCCGGGCGATATCGGGCGCGTAGTAACGCGGTTTCATTTCAGCCTTGTAGCTGGACTCCTGCTCTTCGTCGATCACGATCAGGCCGATGCTTTTCAAGGGAGCAAAAACAGCCGAACGGGCGCCGACAACGATGGGGATCTCCTGGGCCAGAACCCGCCTCCAGGTTTCATAACGCTCGGCCGGGGTGAGCCGGCTGTGGAGAATGGCTACTCTTTGGCCAAAACGGGAGGTCAGGCGGCGTGTCATCTGAGGTGTCAGAGCAATCTCGGGTACCAGGATCAGTACCTGCCTGCCCCGGTCCAGAACCGCCTGGGCTGCCCGCAGGTAGACTTCCGTCTTTCCGCTCCCCGTGATACCGAAAAGGAGAAGTTCTTTGAGCTTGCCGGGCTGTGCCGCTCCGGCCGCTTCCCTGATGGTTTCAACTGCCTCACCTTGTTCCTTGGTCAGGACCGGCGGCTGGTCAGAGCCGGTATCCTCTGCGGGGAGCTGGCGCTCCTGCCTCTTTTTGAAAAGGGTCAGGATTCCCTTTTTCGCCAGGGCAGATATGACGCTTTGAGAAACACCGGCGGCCTGCCGGATCTCCATGCAGGGAGCCGACTCGTGTTCCAGCAGGAGTTCGATGACCCGCACCTGCTTCATGCTCCTCAGTCCGTCCGAATCGAGCAGTTCCGCCGCCTCTTCAGGGTCGGACAGGCGGGCGGCCAGAACAGACCTGCCCCTGGCGGAAAGTACCGTAGGCGGCACCATGGCCTTGAGCGCATCGGCAGTCGAGCAATAAGTGCGGCGCCGCATCTCCAGGGCCAGTTGGAGCTGTTCTCCCGTGACGACCGGCGGACCGGAAACAAGTTGATGAATTTCTCTGATTGAATCCGCTGGAACCCCTTCCGGCAAGTCATCCAGGAGTTCGACGACAAAAGCGCGTACGGGCTGCCTGCCCGTACCGAAGGGCACGAGGACAAGCGAACCCCGTATAAGCTGATCCTCAAATTCCCGGGGTATCCTGTAGCTCCAGGGTTTGTCAATCGCGCGGGGGGCGTCGGCCAGTACAACCTGGCAAAAAAGTGCCATTCATCGGCCTCCTGTTTTGTTCCGGCAAGTGTCAGCCGCCGGACTGCTGCTCCTCCAACAGGCGGTCAATCTCCTCCATCAGGGCGTCTACCGCCTGATCCGCCTTGACCTTGCGGATAACTTCTCCTTTTCGAAACAGAACAAAAGAATCCCTGCCGCCCGCGATTCCGACATCCGCCTCGCGTGCCTCACCGGGTCCGTTGACGACACATCCCATGACTGCCACCCGCAGGGGGAAGTCAATCCTGGAAAGACGGCGCCCCACCTCTTCTGCCACCTCGATCAAGGGCACTTCCGTACGCCCGCAGGTGGGACAGCTGATCAGAACCGGCCCCCGCTGACGCAGGGACAAGGCGCCCAAAATAGCGTAGGCGGCCTGCACCTCTTCAACCGGATCCGCCGTCAGCGACACCCGGATGGTATCGCCGATTCCCTCCGCCAGAAGGCTTCCGATCCCCACCGCCGAACGGATGATTCCCTGATTACCCCTCCCCGCCTCAGTCACGCCCAGGTGAAGCGGATAAGGACTTTGCTCGGACAGGAGCCGGTAGGTTTCGATCATAAGCAGAGGCGATGAGGCCTTGGCAGACAAGACTATGTCATGGAAATCGAGCGCTTCCAGCTGACGGCAGGCGTCCAGGGCTGCACGGGCAAGTACTTCAGCGGTGACTCCGGCCGGACCGATTTCCCTGCGGCCCAGGGAGCCGGCATTGATCCCGACCCGTATGGGAATGCCGTGGTCCCTGGCCTCGGCGACAGTCCGGGCCAGGCCCCGGGGATCTTTCATATTGCCCGGGTTGATCCGGATCTTATGGGCCCCCGAACGGATGGCCGCAATGGCCAGCCGGTGGTCAAAATGGATGTCAGCCACGACAGGCAGGGGTGACCTGGAAGTAATCTCCTTGAGGGCGCGGGCTGCCTCCTCATCCGGTACGGCAAGGCGGACCAGCTCACAGCCTGCCAGCGAAAGTTCCCAGATCTGGGCCAGGGTAGCCTCGACGTTCCGGGTGTCGGTCGTGCACATGGATTGGACCGAGACGGGGGCGCCTCCCCCGATGGTGACGCCGCCGACATTGACTGGACGGCTCACTTTTTTCTGCCTGTCGCCCATCTCTACCATCCAAAAAGCCTGACCAGATCAAGGGTGACGACGGCCACCCCAAGCACGATGAAAAAGATCAGGCCCGCCATGCCGGTGATCGACTTGAATTTTGCCGACAGCGGTTTGCGACGGACGGCTTCCACACCGAGCAGGAGCAGGTGGTTGCCGTCAAGGGGCGGGATGGGGAGCAGATTCGTGAAACCGATCGCCACAGACAAAAGACCCAGCAGTGTCGCCAGGTTAGCGGCCGTATCGCCCAGGGACCGGCCCTGCTTGACCGTGTCAGCCGCCATGCTGACAATGGCGATGGGGCCGGCGAAGCTGTCCCTGACCCCGATCTTGCCCGCAAAGAGCATGCCGATGCCGCGTACGGTCGTCCGGAAAACTGAAATGGGGTAACGGACCCCCTGACTGATCACAGACTCCGCCTTTTTTGACAGAGTAAGCACCAGGCCGAGCGGCAAATCGGCTTCAATAATGAGGGGGCTGATTTCCAGGGAAAGCGGTTTTCCCTTTCGGATGATCTCCAGGCGGATGGCCTTTTCTCCTGAAGCCAGGATGGTTTCCGTCACGCGATCGGTGTCGCCGAAGGGAATCCCCTCGATTGTCAGAATCTGGTCGCCCGGCAGCAGGCCGGCCTCCCCCCGGTCGGCGTCGGGATGGACCGAAACGACCAGGTGCTGGTCGCCCTCCGTCTGGTAAGTGATGCCCAGCATGGGGCGGGGCGGCGCCTTTGCCGGCAAGACAGTCTCCAGACCCTTATCGCCGGTTGCGGTCCGGTAGCCGATCAGCCAGGGGTCGCCGGCATCGTGATTCATCTCGGCTATGGTCAGATCGAGCGCTGTCCGGATGCGGGTACCATCCAGAGAGGTGATGGTATCACCTGCCTTGATCGAAGTTCCGGCCATGAGGGTATCAGGGGGGATGGCCCCCACTTTCGGGATGACTGCACCTTTGGCGGTAAAGAGGATGATGAAGACCACAAAGGCGGTCAGGAAGTTGAGGGCAGGTCCCATGGCAATCACGATGGCCCGCTGCCAGCGCGGACGATTCTCAAACAGATCGGGGTCTTCCCGGTCATATTCCAGCGCCCCATCCGTCTGACCTTCAATCTCCGACTCCTCGCCCGCAAAACTGACTGAAGCCCCGAGTGGGATGGCCTTGATGTTATAGCGGATGCCCTTTTTCTCCCGCTCAAAAAGCACGGGTCCCATAAAAATGGAGAATTGGTCGATTTTAAATCCGAAAGCGCGCCCTGCAAGGAAGTGGCCAAGCTCGTGGATCACCATAATCAGGCCCAGGATCAGCACCCCGGCCAGAATGCCTAAAAAAGTCATAACTGCTCCCGTTCAATCTTCGATAGAGAACCGGCCGCCCTGACATGAGCCGTCACGCGCCGGTGCTGGCTCATCATAGCATCAAAGGTTGACGCTTTTATGGCGGACAAGTGGCTGAAATCATCAAGGGCCTGCCTGACCAAGTCAAATATCGAGGTGAAGGCAAGTGATCCATCGAGAAAAAGGCTGACTGCCGCTTCATTGGCTGCGTTTAAGACCAAGGGCATCAGGCCGCCGCTGTCATGGGCCTGGCGGGCCATACCAATAGACGGAAAAAGATCTTCATCGACGGCCTCAAAAGACCAGACCGAGCGCCCGGAAGAAAGCAGATCCAAAGGCGGATGTGCGCCCTTGTCCGAGCGCCGGGGGAAGGTCAGGGCAAAGCGGATGGGGAGTGTCATGTCAGGTTCGCTGATCTGAGCCATAACCGACCCGTCTGCGAACTCAACCATGGAGTGAACCATGCTCTGGCGGTGGACCACCACATCGATAAGCCGCTGATCCAGATCAAAGAGCTGGCAGCCTTCGATCACTTCAAAGGCCTTGTTCATCAGGGTGGCTGAATCGATGGTTATTTTTCCGCCCATGGACCAGGTGGGGTGTTGCAGGGCTTCTTCAGCCGTGACCCGGCGGAGCGCTTCAGCTGTTCTGCCATGAAAAGGACCGCCTGAACAAGTCAGAATAATCCGCCTGACACTCTCTTGGGGAGCCCCCAGCAGGCACTGCCAGATAGCGGAATGTTCACTGTCTACCGGCAAAATCCAGCCGCCTGACAAGGTGGCGAGGCGCTTCACCTCTTCTCCTGCAACCACCAGGCTTTCTTTGTTGGCCAGCGCGATCTTCTTGCCCGCTGATGCGGCGGCCAGAACCGGTTCCAGCCCGGCGAATCCGGTGATGGCTGCCATGACCGTATCCGCATGAGGCCAGGCCGCGGCCCGTACGGCGCCCTCCCGCCCCAGACCGATCTCTGCAGGCTCCTTGACCCCCAGCTTCTTCAGGCGCGCCAGCAATTGGCCCCGGGCGGCCTCATCAGCAAGACTGACAAAATCGGGATCAAAAGCTGCAATCTGTTCGGCCAGCCTCTCGACATTGCGCCCGGCTGCCAGCGCCGCGATCCGGAAACCTTCCTCGGCTGCGACCGACAGGGTCTGTCTTCCAATGGAACCCGTCGAACCGAGAACCGTCATGACCCGGGTATCGGGTATTGGCTGGTCAAGCCGCACGGGCAAAACCGGGTGGCGATCAGATCCGCCCTTCATGGCCTTAAAGGATGGCTCCTGCAAGGATGGCCAGCAACAGCATGGCGGGCAGGGCAGTGAAGATGCTGTCAAACCGGTCCGAGATGCCGCCATGCCCCGGCAGCAGGGCGCCGAAATCCTTGATGCCGCACCAGCGCTTGAGGGCCGAGCTCTGAAGGTCGCCCAAGCTGGCAGACAAGCTCATCAGGACCGCTGCGACTGTGGCAAAAGCAAAACTGGCGCCTGTGGCGTAACCCGTCCGCTTGCCGATGACAAGGGGAAAATAGATCAGGTAAAGGGCAATGGTTCCGACAACCCCCCCCATCGTTCCCTCCCAGGTTTTGCGGGGACTGATGGCCGGGGCAAATCGCATGCGGCCCAGGAATCTTCCCGCAAAATAGGCACAGGTATCCGATACCCAGGCGGTCAGGATGGCGAGGACAAACCAGTGCCAGCCGTAGCGGCAGCCGTACAAAAGAGCAACTGAAGCCGCCAGCGGCACCGCCGAAGAGAATACAATGGCCGTCATGGCCAGGGTCGAAGGCAAGAGCTCCACTCCCTTGCGCCACATCTGAATCAGCGAGATCATGGGCAGAATAAAGAGGGCCAGGAGGGCAAAATAGCCGAAAATCTTCGGCGCGATCAGGGTGTTGACCGATGGATCCAAGGTCCAGGCAATTCCCCGGAGAAAGGATCCCCTCGAAATTCCCAGAAAAGACAAAAGACCGAGCAGGACGGAGGTCACCGCAGCCGGGAGGGGGGTTACCTGGGGCAGGCGAAGCCGGACCGCCTGGCCTTTTTCGAAAGCGCTTAAAAAAGCAACTGCAGCCAGGAGCACCAAAGGCACCACCGGGGCCCAAAGCCCGGGAACAATGAAGACGATCATGATTCCCACGTAAATGGCGGCGGTGATGACCCGGACGGTCAATTCATCGATTTTTTTCATAGGCTACTCCCCTGGTCTCCTGTCAGATGCCGCCGAAACGGCGCTGGCGTGACTCGAAATCCAGCAGAGCCCGGTCCAGCTGCTCGGCACCAAAGTCAGGCCAAAGACATTCTTCCATATAAAGTTCCGTATAAGCCGACTGCCAAAGAAGAAAATTGGACAGTCTGGATTCCCCGCCGGTTCGTATCAGCAGCTCGGGCTCCGGGACATCCGGCAGGTAAAGAAAGCGGGCAAAAGATTCCTCGGTCAGAGGGCCACTGCTGATTTCAGCTGCCGCTTTTTGCGCGGCTGAAACAATTTCCCTTCTTCCGCCGTAATTGAAGGCGATGATCAACTGGAGTCCCGTCCTGTCCCTGGAGGATTTTTCGGCCTCCTCCATGGTGGCCAGGACTTCGGCAGGCAGAGTGTCCCGCTCCCCCATAAAGCGGAGCCGGACTCCTTCCTCCTCCATCTCCTTCGCATATTTTGTGAAGTAGTGTGAAAAAAGGCGCATCAGGGAATTGACTTCTCCCCGGGGCCTGCGCCAGTTCTCGGTGGAGAAAGCGTAGACCGTGATGTAGCGGATTCGTCGCTCCCCGCACAAAATGCAAAGTCGGCGCAGATTTTCCGCCCCTTCGCGGTGGCCAAATTCCCGTCTTCTCCCCCGTGCCTCCGCCCAGCGCCCATTGCCATCCATGATGACGGCCAGGTGCCGGACTCCTTTTTCTTTCGATTGCTCTTTTTCCATGATCTCCGCAGCAGGCGGCAGCGATTTTCTCAAACGCCCGTCAGATTTCCATGATCTCTTTTGTTTTCCGCTCGACTTCCTGATCAATTTTCTCGATGTAGCGGTCGGTTATCTCCTGCATCTCCTCACCCAGGCTGAAAGACACGTCTTCTGAAATCTCCTTGTCCCGCAAGAGGGCCTTGAAGTGGTCATTGGCCTCACGCCGGATGTTGCGAATCGATACTTTGGCGTCCTCACCGCGCCTCGCAACCTCGCGCGTCAGGTCGTGACGGCGCTCCTCGGTCATGGCCGGAAAGACCAGCCGCAGACAACGTCCGTCGTTGATGGGATTGATTCCCAGGTCGCTTGCCTGGATAGCGCGTTCAATTTCTTTCAGCATGTTGGCGTCCCATGGCGTAATCATCAGCATCTTTGCCTCGGGAACCTGAATATTGGCGATCTGCTGCAAGGGTGTCGGCACACCGTAATAGGGAACGGTAATGGGATCGAGGACATGCGGATTGGCCCTCCCCGCGCGCACAGTGCGCAGTTCAGTTTCCAGCACATTAATCGATTTTTTCATCTTTTCTTCGAACTCGTTCAGCGTCTGTTCGTGAATATCCATGTTCACCATGATCTCATCCTCCTTGGCCCTGATTAACTTTATTGTACCTATAGGGTGGCTTGACCGGCTTCAGGCAGTTCATTTCAGCCCACAAGGGTCCCGATCGGCTGATCCCCCGCAGCCTTCAGGATATTTTGCGGATCGATTCCATTGAAAACAATGAGTTTCAGGCCGTAATCCCGGCAAAGGGCAGCGGCAGTCGCATCAATAATAGCCAATTCCCGCTCAAGAATGTCGGTAAAAGTCAATTCTTTTTGCAGCACCGCGTCGGGGAAAAGCTTGGGATCTTTATCATAGATACCGTCAACCAGAGTCGATTTCAGGATGACATCAGCCTTGATCTCAGCTGCCCTCAGAGCCGCGGCAGAATCTGTTGAAAAGAAAGGATTCCCTGTGCCTCCCGCGAAAATGACCACCCGTCCCCGCTCCAGATGGCGCCTTGCCGCAGCGGCATTCATGGGTTCTCCCACCGTCGGCATGGGAACCGCCGACATCAGCCTTGCGACCACACCTGCCTCCAGAAGCGCGCTGTCAAGCGCGATGGCGTTCATGACGGTCGCCAGCATGCCGATCTTGTCCGCTGACATCCGGTCCATGCCCTGGCTAATCCGGCCCCGCCAGAAATTGCCGCCACCCACGACCACGCCGACTTCGTGACCCTCCTGGCACAGCCGGCCAATGACCGAGGCGTAAAGCGAGAGTGTTTCAGGGTCAATCCCGCTTCCTGATCCGCCTGCCAGCGATTCACCCGACAGCTTCAGCAGCAGCCTTTTGTATTTCATGCCCCATCCCTCGCTTTCTTGCAAAAAGCCTCCTGTCTCCTGAGCCATTATCTCACAAATCAGGCGCTGCCCAAATTTTTTATATAAGAAAGAGAGCGCAGCGCGCCCTCTCTCCCAATCCCGGCCCTGGTCACTTTTTCAGCTGAGCCGCGACTTCCTCTGCAAAATCCTCGTTCTTTTTTTCCAACCCCTCGCCCATCTCGTAGCGGACGAAACGCCGCACCTTGATGTTCTCGCCGATCTTGCCGATCAACTCCTTGATGAGCTGCTCACAGGTCATACTGTCATCACGGATATAGGCCTGCTCCATCAGGCAAACATCCTGGAAGTATTTTTCCATCCGGCCGTCGACGATTTTTTCAATGATTTTCTCCGGCTTGCCAGACTTAATGGCCTGGGCGCGCACGATGTCACGTTCGTGGGCAATCACTTCCCCGGGAACGTCCTCCCGCCTGACGTAGAGCGGGTTCATGGCCGCCACCTGCATGGCCATGTCGCGGACAAGCTTTTTGAAATCTTCATTTTTGGCGGCAAAATCCGTCTCGATATTGACTTCGATCAGGACACCGATCCGTCCGCCCTCATGAATGTAGGCATCGACAATCCCCTCGGCGGCAATTCGGCCGGCCTTTTTCTCGGCAGCGGCCAGATCATTCTCCCGAAGCCATTTGACAGCGGCATCGTAGTCACCCCCGGACGCTTGAAGGGCCTTCTTGCAGTCCATGATGCCGGCTCCCGTCATCTCGCGGAGCTCTTTAACCATTTGCGCGGTAATCTGCATCTTATTCCTCCATTCCCGGATAAGTCCGGTTGTTCTTATGCTTGGCCGACCAAGTCCTCGACGGACTCTTCAGTCTCTTCCTGTCCTTCCCCAGCCGGCGCGCTTTCCTCTTCAACCGCAGCTTCGACGTCGGGGATCTGGACTTCATAGCCTTCCCTGCCTTCGATCACAGCATTGGCCATGACACTGGTGATCAGCTTGATGGCCCGGATGGCGTCATCGTTGCCCGGGATGACAAAATCGACTTCTTCCGGATCACAATTGGTATCGACGATGGCCACGATGGGGATGCGGAGCCTTCGGGCTTCAGCCACTGCAATGTGCTCCTTTTTTGTGTCAACCACAAAAATGCAGGACGGCAGGGATTGCATATCTGCCACGCCCCCCAGATTGCGCTCCAGCTTTTCAAGCTCCAGCCGTTTAGAGGCGATCTCTTTTTTCGGCAGACCCCGCCAGGCATCGCTTTCACTTTGCTCACGGAGTTCGTGAAGCCGCTCAATGCGCTTTTTGATGGTCTGGAAATTGGTCAGGGTCCCGCCCAGCCATCGGTTGTTCACATAGAACATGCCGCAACGGGCCGCCTCCTCGCGGATGGCGTCCTGGGCCTGCTTTTTGGTCCCGATGAAGAGCACCGTTCCGCCTCTTTTGGCGATTTCGTTGACAAACTGGTAGGCCAATTCGATCTTCCTCATGGTTTTTTGAAGATCGATGATGTAGATCCCGTTGCGCTCCGTAAAAATATAGGGAGCCATTTTCGGGTTCCAACGGCGGGTCTGGTGGCCGAAATGCACGCCACCCTCAAGTAGATGTTTCATGGAAACGACAGCCATAATTCCTCCTGTTTTTACCTCCGGTGCCCTCCATTCCCCGCCTTTACGGGCAACAGGAGTAAGGCACCGTGCGTTTTCCCCGACGATCATAACACAAGAAGAACCGGCCCGCAAACAAAGGTACCCATGGGACGCTTCTAGGATAAATGACAAAGACAATATGGAGTGACCCCCGCGATTGTAAGGTCGCGGGTTTATCCGTAGTCTTAGCTGTAGAAACAAGGACAGCGGAGATTACCGCATACAATGGGAGGTCACCATGGAAAGTATAGTTTTTGTTGGCATGGATGTCCATCAGTCCGAATTTGCAATTTGCTGCTTGCAGCCAGAATTGTATAGCGAAGATGTGTTTTTCGGTCACATGGAAATCAAGGCATCGGCCGTGGAAGTGAAGAAGTACCTGGACCGAATCCAAGAACGTTACCAGAAAAGCACAGGTGAAGAGCTGAAGTTTATCTGCGGCTATGAGGCGGGCTGCATGGGCTATACGCTCTATCATGACCTGTCCCGTCTCGGCATAGCCTGTGTTATTTTAGCTCCTACCTCAATGCCGCGTTACCCCGCCAGTGCCATCAAGACCGACAAACGAGATTCAGAGTACATCGCCAAATGCTTGGCTTATGGCAATTATAAATCAGTCCATATACCAGATGTGATGGATGAACAGGTCCGGGATTATATCCGGATGCGAAATGATCACATGGTTGCCCTCAAGCGACTGAAGCAGCAGGTTCTTGCATTTTGTCTTCGGTTAGGAATTTCATACACAGGCGGCCAACAGAAGTGGACCCGGGTGCACTTGCGCTGGCTTCGGCAGTTGAGCCTTAACCCTATCCATCGTGAAATCTTGGACGAATATCTCATCACCTATGACAGCATGGTCACTCGATTGGATTTATTAGATCGGCGTATTGAAGAATTTGCTAAAAAAGAACGCTATCGTGAACAAGTTAACAAGCTCACATGTTTTCTTGGAATCAAGCCCTACACCGGCTTGTCTATCCTGGTGGAAACAGGTGATTTTGAGCGTTTCAAGAGTGCCGGCCATTACGCCTGTTATCTTGGGCTGACTCCAGGTGAATATTCGAGCGGCACAAGCATCAAGCGCACCGGGATTACCAAAGCGGGTAACAGCCAGGCTCGACGATTGTTGATCGAATCTGCACAAAGTATTTGCAAGGGAAGCATTGGGCATAAATCCAAGGCCTTACTCGCACGACAGAGGGGTTGCTCTTCGGGAACCATTGCCTACGCGGATCGAGCCAACGAACGATTAAGGCGAAAGTATTATCGGATGATTCGAGGAGGTAAGAGGCGTCATACCGCAGTCGCGGCGGTCGCACGGGAGTTAGCTTGTTTTATCTGGGGGATGATGACGAATCACATGGAAATAAGAGTCGTAGGCTGATACAGTCCTTCAGCAATGAACGGAGAGAAGTCAAAATGAATGAGAGATCTAACGAGAGTATTTTCAAGGGTTTGGACGGGCGATCTGGTCTGAGCCATTTACGAGCGTTACTTTGCTGACACACTGTGAGTGTGATTCGCGCACAAAGACTGTAAGGCTCACGGCGGACCATTGACCTGCGGTAAGGCGAAACCAAATCCGCGTATAACAGAGTGGCCAATGCCGGGACAGTACAGTCGAAACCCTTGAAAATATCTTCGATAGAAAGGACACGGAAAGAAGAGATCGGATTAAGCAACCAAACAATAACGTCTCTTGACAAAGGGTCACTACATAACAGTAAGCTGGACATACCTATCGTTGTTCGCCCGCCCTATTTATCAGGCAACCGCATCGATCGTGTTATAGTAATCCTTAACAGAGCGACAGCATGGGAGGGAGTCTTTATGATCTCAAATTCGCTATTGAAGTTCGCGGCGGCCGAAAACTGGTATGTCTACAAAGACGGTGAGTTCACCTTCGGTGAAATCCAGGGTTACCCCGTGACCGCCAGAACTCAGGATATTCTCAGCTCTTTCTTTTTCCCGCTCGCCGGCATCGCGCCCGAAGACCTGATTGAACTGACCGGCTGGATCGAAAAGAGTCGTTTCGCCCTTAAGCTGATCGACTATGAGATGACGGACAATTTCATTGCCATCCGTGCCAAGGATACGGTTTTTTCGGGAACGGCTTCCGCTATCCGCCGTTTCCTTATGGTTTTCACAGATAAATTGAAAGAACTGGACCTGGCTCCCGACAACTGTGTAGTTTGCGGCCTGCCGACAGAGCAAACGGCCCTCTATGTTGGTCTGTATTGTCACATTCACCCGGAATGCGTCGACAAGGAGGGCGTGGATTTTACCGCCGCGGGCACACAACCGGAAGAGGAGGAACTCATTGTGTTATCAGAGGAAGAAATGAAAGAGATTGTGGATCCCCAAACAATTAAATCCTTGGCTGGCGCATTTGCCCCGGAACGCAAAGCTTTCCTCGAGGACCTGGCCCGTCTTATTTCCATCCCCAGCGTGGATGGAAACCCTGAAGAAGATGCGCCCTACGGACGTGAAACCCGGCGTGCCCTGGATTCCTTCCTGGCTATTGCGGACCGCATGGGTTTCCGAACGGTCAATGTTGAAAACGTAGCAGGATACGCCGAAATGGGAGAGGGTGATCAAATGGTTGCCGCTGTCTGCCACCTCGATGTGGTTCCCGCGGGAAGCGGCTGGGATTCCGACCCCTTTGAACTGGCCATCGAGGGGGACAAGGTTACCGGTCGCGGAGTCATGGACGACAAAGGTCCTGCGCTTTCGGCGCTCTATGCCATGAAATCCCTGCTTGAAGACCCTTCCTGGAAGCCAAACAAAAGGATCCGCCTGATCGTCGGCCTGAATGAAGAAAAAGGGAGCGCCTGTATGGCCCGGTACCGTGAAGTGGAAGAAACGCCCGCAGCCGGTTTCACAGCCGATGCTGTCTTCCCTGTTATCTACGCGGAGAAAGGCAACGCGGTCATTGTATTCCAGCTGCCGCGTGATCAAAATGATGCTATTTTGCAGGCCTCCGCCGGTGAAGCCGTCAATATGGTGCCGGGGCTTTGCACAGTCGAGCTTGAGGAGGGTTCCCCTGAAACCTATGAAGGGGTCATTGCCCACGCCAGCACCCCCGAACAGGGCAAGAACGCCATCTCGGCCGCCATGGAGGCCGTCGCCGGTAAACTGGAAGAATCCGGCAAAGAAGACCGGTTCGTCACCTTCTATAACGACTTGATCGGCTGGGAGCTTGACGGGAGCAAACTGGGACTTGCTTATGAAGATGAGACGGGCATCACCACCGTCAACGCCGGCCTCCTGTCAATCGACGCTGACCAGGCGCTTTTGACCATCAATATCCGCTACCCCGTCACAATGGATGTCGAGGAAGCCCAGCGCAAACTGGAACAGGCAGCCGCTCCCTACGGTGTCAAGGTCACCTGGCCCGGCATCATGGAACCGCTTATCTACCCCAAGGATTCCCATCTGATTTCGACCATGATGGACGCCTACCGGGAACTGACCGGAACCGATGCCCAACCGCTGGCCATCGGCGGAGGCACCTATGCCCGGGCCCTGCCCAACATTGTCGGCTTCGGCCCCGTCTTCCCGGGCGACCCGGACATTGCCCACAAGGCGAACGAATGGGGCTCGGTTGACAAGCTCCTGGCCGGCGCCGCCCTCTACCGGGAGGTGCTGAAACGTCTGGCGGAATAAAATCCAACCGGAGAAAACCGCCCGGCAGCCGCCCTGAACTGGAGCATGTCGATGAGAAGAGACAGCATCGAAATTGATGGCAAGGGCTACGCTACCACAAAAGTCATGGCCGGCGTCTGGGGTGTGAGCCAGAGAACAGCATCCAGATATTGCCGCGACGGTTTGGTAGCCGGAGCTTTCAAAGACAGCAGCAACCGCTACCTGATCCCGGTCGATACCAGAAAACCCTTGAGCAGGCAGGTGATCGAAAAAGTACTGTGGCTGGTCATCCAGCTAAAGAACGCACCCGCTTTCCGGATCGATTACGCAAAGATGGAAATTAAGCCCGAACAACTGGCGGGAGCTTTCGAATATCTGGCGGATCTTGGGCTGGTAAGCCCGCCGGGTCACTATCCGGCAAAAGAGATTCCCTACCGTGTCAGCCTGACACGGAAAGGCGTGGATTTCATCCGCAATCAGAAGGATGAAAGCGGGACATTGAAAACGGTCATCGACACCATCCTTCAGCTCATGCCATCGCTTATCAAACTGGTGATCTATGCCCTCGGTCTTTAAGAATCTTAAGAATCAAGGATAAAACAGGATCCTGCCTCTTGTTTTATTCGCGCTTCAGCCAGCGGTCAAACTTGTCCAAAGCCTTGGCAATCACCTTCTGGGCCGACTCGGCTGAATGAATCTTGGTCATGGCCGTCCCCTTGCCCTCCAGTTCTTTATAGACGCTGAAAAAGTGCTGCATCTCAGTCAGCATATGCTCGGGCAGGTCCTCCAGTTCCGTCCAGCTCCTCATCTGCGGGTCTTCGAAGGGGATGGCGATAATCTTCTCATCCTCTTTGTTGTCATCAATCATGGAAAAAGCACCGATCGGATAACACTCAACCAGGCAGAGAGGCGCCAGACTCTCCGTTGACAGGACAAGGACGTCGAGGGCATCACCGTCTTCCGACAGAGTCCTGGGGATAAAGCCGTAATTGGCAGGGTAATGGGTTGATGTATAGAGAATGCGGTCGAGACGGAGCATGCCGATCCGGTCGTCGTACTCATATTTCTGCTTGCTGCCGCGCGGTATTTCGATCACGGCGTAAAAGCGGTCTTTTTTAATCCAGTCCTTGGGAATCGATGTCCATCGAAGCATTCAAACCACCTCCGGTTCGCTTTGTCGCTCTTTCTAATCCTATCAGAATCAGACACCTTCTACTAATGTTCACTCTCTGGCCTTGAAATTGTAAACCGGCTTCAGATGGTGATGAACCCTGACCGTATCCTTGATCTGATCGAGAAGTTCGCCCATGGGCTTGTAGGCCTCTGGACTCTCGTCCAGGGTGTCGTGGCTGATGGAACTTGTATAGATACCTTCCATCAGCTGGTGGAGAGTACGAAGGGACAAAATTTTTCTCGCTTCGGTCCTTGACATGATCCGGCCTGCCCCGTGGGGTGCCGATTGATTCCAGTCAGGGTTTCCCAGACCTTCGCAAAGCAGGGATCCGTCGCGCATATTCATGGGGATCAGCACAAGTTCACCTTTTCTTGCCGAGATGGCCCCTTTTCGCAGAATCATGGAGTCCAGGTCGATGTAGTTGTGGATGGTGGTCAGATCCATATCATATTCGAGGTCAAAACCCTGAACCATTTCATCGACCATGGCCTTGCGGTTCAGTTCGGCAAATCTTTGGATCAGCTTCATGTCGTGCAGGTAATCCTCGAAAGGCCCGCCTTCCAGATAGGCCAGATCGCGCGGCAGGTGGGGTTTGAGCCTGGAGGCCATCTTCTGGTAGTAAAGAGCGACCTGGAGGCCCAGATTGCGAGAACCTGAGTGGACGACCAGGTAGAGCCGGTTCTTCTCATCGCGGTTAATCTCAATGAAATGATTGCCCCCGCCCAGGGTGCCCAGCGAGAGTTCTGCCCGGTCCATGCGGAGTTGGCGGTCATTTTTGCCGCCTTCACGGCAGCGGAGATCCTGCAGGTTAATCCTGTCCAGGTAGCGGTGCGGTCTTTTACGGATGGCAGGGCCCGATGGTATCTTTGACCGGATCAGGCGGTCAAAGGCTTTGAAATCGATCGAGTCTTCTTTCAGCCGGATGGTCTCCATGCCGCAGCCGATGTCAACGCCGACCATGTTGGGCACAACCTGGCCGGTAATGGTCATGGTTGTCCCGATGGTGCTCCCCGCACCTGCATGGACATCCGGCATGACACGGATTTTGCTCCCCTTGGTGAAGGGCTGGTCACAAAGAAGCCTGATCTGGGCATATGCGGTTTCCTCCACTTCTTTGGCGAAAACCTTTGCCTCGTTATACTGTCCTCTTATCGTAATCATGTCCGGTCCTCTGACTCAAATAAAAGGAGTCTAAAAAAGGGGACGTCAGATATCCCGGCGTCCCCTGGTCTGGTCTCGGGATCGAAAAGCTACTCGCCTTCCTCCAGCGGGGGAAGCTCTTCTGCCGCTTCTGCAGGGGCTTGCGGCTCCTCGATTTTTTCTTCAGCCTTTTCCTCAGCAGCTTCTTCAGCTGCCGGGGCCTCCGGCTCTTCCGCCTTTTCTTCCACTTCAACCATGTCGGCCTGAACCGGTTCTGAAAGCGCTTTCGCCTCCGCCGGTTCTTCGGCAGACTCTTCGGCTGGGAGCATCTCTTCTGCCGCTTTTTCAGCCGTTTTCTTCGTCTTGGCAGCTTTCTTTGCTGCAGGCTTCTTGTCTTCCTCGACCTCTTCAGCTTCCTTTTCCACCGCTTCTTCAGTCGTTTCTCCCACGGCCACCGGGGCAGCCTCCTCAGCAAGAGCCTCCTCTTTCACCTGGCCAGTTTCGGCTTCTTTCTGGATTTCTTCCGCCTTTTCTTCTTCCTGTTTGGCGGCCATGCTGTCGAGAAGATCGGAACCTTCCTTGGTCACTGTGGTAATGGCTGCCATATCTGAAATGGTAGTCCGTGCTGCCTGGTCATCGGTGTATCCGGTCGGCAGCTCATCGCGGTCTTCCCGGCGTCTTCCGCCTTTGCGGCGCGGTGCCTGCTGCCTTCTTTGCTGCTGTTCTTGCTGCTGAAGAACAATCTCGGAATCGGGCTCGGGATTAATGGGCTCAACCTCGCGGATACTGACGCTGATACGGCGGGCCTCGTCTGACACCTCCACCACCCGGGCATCCACCTCCATTCCCTCGACCAGCACATCACTTGGCTTGTTCAAATGGTAGTTGGAGATCTGCGAGATATGGCAGAGGGCATCAACTTCCGGCGCGATGTTGATGAAAGCGCCGAATGGGAACATCCTGACCACCACGCCCCGCACAATGGCGCCGACGGGGAACCGGGCCTCAATGTCGCGGTAGGGGTCGTCCTCATCGCGGCGGTAACCGAGTGAGATCCGTTTTTTCGCGCGGTCATAATCCTTGACAAAAACCTGGATCTTGTCACCGACCGAGAGGACTTCGGATGGATGCCGGATCCGCTGCCAGGACAATTCACTGATGTGGACCAGACCGTCAACCCCTCCGATATCGACAAAGGCGCCGAAGTTGGTCAGATTGCGGACAAGGCCGGTGTACTCATTGCCTGCCTCGATGGTATCCCAGATTTCACGCTCACTCGCCCGGCGTTCATGCTGCAGGAGGACCCTTCGAGATCCCGACACCCGCATGCGGCGGCGGTCCGGATCAAATTGGGTAATCAGGATATCGAACTCCTGGTCCCGGTAAGGTTCCAAATCGTCGACCATGGTCAGCTCGAGCTGGGTACGGTGAATGTAGATGTCAATGCTGCGGTAGGACGCAATGACGCCGTCGCGCACGACATTGACGACTTTAACGGGAATGGGTGTTTTTTCTTCAAACGCCTTCTCGATAAATTCCCTGTGTTTCAGTGTCTCGACGTAGCCGGTGGAAAGCATAATTTCCTTGCCGGTATCTGAGCTGCGAATGCTTCGGATGTAAACATCAACTTCCTGGTGGTTTTTAACGGCTTCATCCAGATCATAGTCAGGGTTTTTCTCCAGCTCGCGGATCGGAACCTTGCCTTCCGACTTGTCCTTTACGTCAACGTAGACGAACTCTTCGTCGTAGCGGACGATTCTTCCGCGGACAATACTTTTCGGTTGAAGCTCCGGTATGCTGTCAACGTAATCCTCGAAACTGACGTCAGCATTCTCCTCCGGCTTCGCCATGCCTTCATTTGTTGTCATTCTGTTGATAACCTCCCTGATCATCACGTCTGGTGTTGAGGCACCGGTCGTCAGACCGATCCTCCTTGAACCGGCCGGGAGAGGTGCCAAAATTTCCCCGACCTGGTCCGGCCTTTGTATCAAATGTACTTCGACGCCTTCCCCCCTGCATAAGTCAACCAGTTTGCGGGTGTTCGAACTCGTTTCACTTCCGAGCACAAAAACCAGATCGGAGGAAGCCGCAAGCGCCGCAGCATCCGTCTGCCTGCGGACAGTCGTACTACATATTGTATCAAAAATCTTCAGTTTGGCAATTTTGACCTCGAGGAGACGCCGAATCTGCTTCCATCGCTCATTCGAGAAGGTGGTCTGGGAGACAAGAATCCACTCTTTTTCCTCAAAATCACAGGCCTCTGCCTGGTCCGGCGTTTCGATCAAAATTAGATCAGCGCCCGCCGCATAGCCAACCACCCCCATCACCTCCGGGTGGCCGCCCGCCCCTGCGATGATGATGCCTTTCCCCTCCCTGGAAGCCCCGGCCACAATGGTCTGGATCTTTTTCACGAAGGGACAGGTTCCGTCCAGCACTGTGCAGCCCTTGTCCCTCAATGTCGCTTCGACCTCAGGTGCAACGCCATGGGCGCGGATCAACACCCTGGCCCCGTCGGGTATCTCTTCAATGCTTTCAGCCAGGCGGGCTCCCCGCGCTTCCAGATCTTCAATCACCTGCTCATTGTGGACCAGAGCCCCATAAAGCCAGAGTGAATCGCTGTCATCCGCCAAAGCCTGACAGGCCAGATCGACAGCCCGGCGCACACCTGGACAAAAACCAGCGGATTTTGCGACTTCAATCTCCAACTTCTCTCTTCTTTCGGCCTACCGGGCGGATTGTTTCAACGGGCTCTTCTATCAGTTTTTGTTCGAAAAGAGCGCCATATCCTTCAATTCCCCGGCATTGGTAGGGAAGACCCGCAGCAGCGTAGATCCGCCGCATCATTTCCCGGGCAATGCCTTCCTGCTCCTCCCTGGATAAGGATTCCGTCCCCCGCAGGCCATAGCGGACCGGCCAGCCAAAAGTGTAGCGGGGGCGACCCAATAAGCGGTAGCGGGGCTCGATGGAAACCGGCAGGATGGGAATCCCCCGCCGGATGGCATAAACAAAAATGGAAGCGTGCAGTTCCGCGGTACCGGCCTCCTCAGCTTTTATCCGCGTCCCTTCGGGGAATATGCCTACGACCCTGCCCGCCCTGATCTGTGACAGGATCAGCTTAGAGGCCCGGATATCGGCGATCGACCGGTCGAGCGGGATGGCCCGGAAGGCTTTCAGAATCCGTCCGATCAGTTTCATGCGGTAGAGTTCCTGCTTGGCGACAATGCTAAGCCGTTTCGAAGGATAAAGAAAGGTGAGAAAGATGGGGTCCAGGATGTGGTGATGATTGGCGATCAGGATGCAGCCTTCCCCTTCAGGTTCAACCCGTTGGCCCGCCCGCTTCGGCAGGAATACGGGCCAGAGCAGGATGGCAACCAGGAAACGGACGACAGCCCGAATCCAGGCGGAAAACCAGTCGGCTCCCGCCAATTCAACTTTCATCCTGTCCTCCGGACTCATTTGGCGCCATCCTCCGCAGCCGCCCTCCACATGGGCTGCTCCCGCTCTTTTTGACGGATAAGGTCGATCATGGCCTCAACCACTTCAGTGGCGCTCATCTTGCTGGAATCAATCAGGATGGCGTCTTCAGCCCGCCTGGCGGGTGCCAGCTCACGTTCCGCGTCCTGGCGGTCACGCTTTTCCATTTCCTTCAGAACCTCTTCCATGCTGGTTTGGACACCCGCTTTTTCCAGGTCTTTCAGGCGGCGTTCCGCCCGTGCCTCGGCTGACGCAGTTATGAAAAACTTAACCGGTGCGTCAGGAAATACATAAGTGCCGATGTCCCGCCCCTCCAAAATGAGCGCCTGCCTTTTCCCAAGCTCACGCTGGATACGGACGCAATAGTCGCGGCAAACAGGCAGGGTACTGATGTCGGAAGCTGCTTTTGCCACTTCCGGTGTCCGGATGTAGGGCATCATGTCCTCCCCATCGACCAGGGTTTTCTGGACCCGGTCCGACAAGTCGATTTCCATGCTTGTCGAGGTCAGCATGGCCCGGACCGCCTCGGCGTCGGAGGGCTTTATCCCCGAACGCAGGGCCTTGTATCCCAGAGCCCGGTACATAGCGCCAGTATCAAGCGTCAGGATTCCCAAATGTTCGGACAGGAGACGGGCCACCGTACTCTTGCCCGAGCCCGAGGGGCCGTCGATGGCGATCACCAGGGGCCTGGGAGCCGCCTGACGCGCGGAATCCCCCGGCCCGCCTTCCGTTATCCGGGTCACGGTTTCATACATGAGCAAATCAACCGGGGGCAGTTCTTTGGCCGACTTAAGACCGAAGTCAAGCAGGAATTGTTCTGTCACGTCAAGCAGAGCAGGCCTGCCCGGGGCGTCCAGAACTCCGACCTCGCGGACCAGTCCCCTCTCAATCAGGCGGGCAACCACCGAATCGCTGTCGACTCCGCGTACCGTTTCAATTTCAGCCCGGGTTGCCGGCGCGTTGTAGGCAATCACCGCCAGGGTTTCGTAGGCAGCATCCGTAAGTTTCTGGTCACGGGTTTTCCCAAAGAAAGCCTCAACAAGCTCCTTGTGCTCCGGCGCCGTGGCCAGGGCTGCAGCATTCTCCAGCTCACGGAGGACAAGTCCCGACAGTGGATCCCGCTGATAGCGGCGCTTCAGCTGCTCCAGAAGCCCCCTGACTTCTTCTTCAGATTTTTCAAGCAGGCGGGCCAGCTCCTCGACGGCAAGGGGGTCGCCGGCCACAAAGAGCAGCGCCTCCAGTCTGGCCAGATCCTGAACTTCACCCATAAGGTCACCTGCCCTTCCGCTCGATCATGATGGGCGAGAAAAGCGACTTCTGCGTCACCCTGGCCTTGTTTTGGAAAACCAGTTCCAGCATGGCCAAAAAACCGGTAATCCTCTCGAGTGCCGGGAGTTCCGGAGGAAACAATTCGTAGAAAAAGACCCGCGACCGGCCTGAAATATGGCGGGCAATGTAAAGCATCCGCTCTGTCAGCGAGATGCGCTCCCGTTCAAGAATCCGGTCGACCTGCTCCGTGCTGTCATCGAAACGGTTGGTATTACGGAGGGCAAGTGCCTCCACGGAGCGATCAAACTGCCCGCGTTCAAGCTGGACCGTTCCGCGTTCGCGGACCAGTCCCAGACGCTCGGGCGGTGCCGGTGCCCTGCCGTAGATTCCGCCGTGGTCAAGATGCCGCGCACGAAGCGAAGAGGCCAGCAGCCTGCATCGCCTGTAGAGCATGAGGCGAAGAATGAGCAGGTCACCCGGGTCACTTGCCTCTCCCTCCTCCTGCCGCCGCTCCGGTAAGAGCAGGGCTGACTTGAGTTGGATCAAGGTGGCCGCCATGAGCAGGAAAGAGCTGGCCAGCTCCATGTCAAAGACAGGCGCCCCGCGAATAATTTCCAGGTATTGGTCGGCGATGGAGGCGATGGATACCCGGTCCACCGGGATCCGGTTCTTTTCAACAAGCTGGTTCAGCAGGTCGAGCGGCCCGTCGTATTCGAGAATATTGACCTTCAAGGTATCGTTTTCCCTGGCCATTGGCGCTTGTTTGCTCCCCGGCCTATTCAGCGGCGGTAAAACCGATCTTCATGGCTTGGCGGGCTTCAGCCAGTATGGGCCGGGCAATCCTGCGGGCCTTTTGGGAACCATCATCCAGAATGTTCAACAGTCCCTTTCTGTCGGCCAGCAGGCGGGTACGTTCTTCATGAATAGGCGTATGAACTGCAGCCACCCTGGCGGCACACCGCTTTTTGCAGTCAACGCAGCCGATCCGTCCCTCCCGGCAAAGCGTGCCGATCTCCTCCCACTCATCCGGATTGAACTCCTTGTGCATGGCATAGACCGAACAGATTTCCGGGTGTCCCGGGTCAGTCTTGTGAATCCGCGCCGGGTCAGTCACCATGGACATGACTTTTTTGCGTACCGCTTCCGGCGGATCGGCAAAGGCGATGACATTGTCATAACTTTTCGACATCTTGCGCCCATCCGTTCCCGGCAGGACCCGGCTCTTGGTCAAAAGTGCACCCGGCTCGGGAAAGAGCTTGCCGTAGAGGTGGTTGAAACGCCTCGCGATTTCGCGGGACAGCTCCAGGTGGGGCAGCTGGTCCTCACCGACCGGCACGTAATCCGCCTTATAGATCAGGACATCTGCCGCCATCAGGCAGGGATAGCCCAAAAAGCCCAGAGTCCTGATCTCCAGATTGGACAGCTCCTGTGTCAACTCCTTATAGGAAGGATTGCGCTCCAGCCACGAGACGGGTGTCAGCATGGACAAAAGCAGCGACAACTCGGCATGTTCCGGCACGGACGATTGCAAAAAGAGAGTGGTCTTTTCCGGATCAATCCCGCTGGCAATGTAGTCGGCCGCCACGCCAAGCGTCAATTCACGGAGCTCCGTTGTGTCCTGGTAATGCGTGGTCAAGGCATGGTAGTCTGCAATGAAATAAAAGCAGCGGTAATCATCCTGCAAGGCAACCCAGTTGGACACGGCCCCCGCAAAATTTCCAATGTGGATTTCTCCCGTGGGCCTGGCGCCCGAAACAACAACCGGTTTTTTCTTTTCATTCAGATCCGTCATATCCACTCCCTCTCAGCCGATAAACATAGGCATCTGCGGCAGGCCGAGCGCCCCCTGCAGCTGCTGAAACAGCCAGGTAACCGGGTACTGGACCAGGTAATTGAAGGGTATCAGAACGTAATTGAGCAGCTGCCACAAAAGTCCGCGGCCAAAGAGGACAATCAGCAAAAAAGCCATGCCGATGTAGCGCTCGTACTGCATCAGTGAATAATACCAGCGGTCGGGCAGGGCAACTCCAAAGACCTTGTAGCCGTCCAGGGGCGGCACAGGCAGCAGATTGAAGACGGCCAGGAGCATGTTCAGGGAATAAAGGGAATAAAAAAGGGTGACCAGCGTGTCCGTCATGGAACCGTTCCGGCTGGTCAGCAGAATAACCGTGTAAACGGTACAAAACAGGATCCAGGCGATGGTCCCAAGGAAAACATTGGACATGGGGCCCGCAAGGCTGGTCAGAAACATGCCCCGCTTGACACTTTTGGCCTTGGTGAAGCGGTTGGGGTTGACGGGCACCGGCTTGGCCCAGCCGATCCCGACCAGCAAAAAAGTGATCGATCCGATCGGGTCCAGGTGACGCAAAGGATTGAGGGTCAAGCGCCCCGCCAAAGCCGCCGTGTCGTCACCCAGCCGGTTGGCCATCCAGGCGTGTGCAAACTCATGGAAGGATAATGACAAGGTCATCACAAAGACCATGATCAGAAGCTGAGTCAGATCCAGCCTTGTGAAATTAAGGATGGGAAGGGCCGCCGCAACGGGTGTCATACCAATCCAATTCAAGCTAACCGATAAAGCCAAGGGCATCTGCTGTTTACTCCTTAAAAGCCGACCCGCCCAGGGGCGGTGATCCAATGAATTATAGCACAGACGCTCTTTCCCCAACGTAAACACGGCCGATCACATACGACCGGCCGTGTGCATCTTTTTCACGGGCTTTTTGTCCAAAGGGCTTGCCCTTCCCTAAATGCTAATCGTTCCCGTCCTGAGATGCCGTCTCGGAGGTTTCCTCAGATGAGGCGCTTGACGAGCTCGACGTGCTTGATGAACTCGAAGCGCTGGATGAACTCGAAGCGCTGGATGAACTCGTTGGAGGGGCTGAACTGGATGAGGAGGCCGTCTGTGCGGAGGTCTCCTGGGTAACGGTTACGGTGGCCTCAGTCGTTGAGACCGTCGTGGTCGCCTCTGTCGTTGGAACTGTGGTCGGAGCCGTCTCCTCCACTGTCGGCTGTGCAACATAGCCGGGCCATTCGGGATCGGTCGGATCCCAGTTCCTCGATCCAGAAGGAGCACTCGGAAGCGACGTCCGCAATTTCGGAATCTCATATCCCTTACTGCTTGACAAGATTCTGCAGGGCATTCCCTTGTATGTTACGTTGTAGAAAAATTTCGCGTCACTCAGGCACATGCGGACACAGCCTGAAGATGCACGGCGTCCCAGTGCCCTGTAACCGCTCATATCACATGTGTTTTTCCTAAGGACAATCTCTCCCCTTCCCGTAGGATCCAAATACGGTACTGAATGAAACCAGGTGCTTCCCCTCACTTGAACCGCGTAGCGGACTAAGCAGGAACCCGCGTATCTTGAAGGGTTGCTGAATCTTGTTACGACGGCTTTGCTCCCTGTGAGCTTAAAGAAGCTCGACTCGCCCGTTGACGGTGTAGGATACTTTGCCCCCGACGAACAGACAAGCGAGATAGCGGGATATTCCTGGCCAGTATGCGAATCAATCCGATATAAGACAATTCTTTGAATATCCAAAAACAAGCGAACCGATGAGTAACCGCCTGCGGGAATTCTTTCCGGTGTTGGTTCCGTCGTCGTAGTAGTCGTCGTAGTCGTTGATGAAGACGAAGTCGTGGTCGTAGTCGAAGTGTCTGTGGTCGACGTCCTCGTCGTGAACGACTTGAGCGGGCGCAACGGCGCCTTATCAGTCGTATTTAAAACCGGGACTTGGGACGGGGCGGACGATGTTGTGACAAGTGTCGTCGCGGGCTGTGTATCGGCGTAGAGATCTCCCTCCTCCCCCCAGGAATTGCCGGGGGCAAAGCCTCCTGTCATCAGGATGGCTCCGGAAACAACAATGATGCCTAGAATGACGGGTACGTAGTTGAGAATTTGCTTCACAGAATCAAAATCCTTCCTCGGTCACATCTCTTTTTAAACTATTATACACATAGATTTTCAGATATTTCAGCGCCCGTCAAGGGAAATCCGGTCAAAGTGATTCAAAGAAGAAAAGCCCCCGATAAAGTTTCTCCTCCCTGGGTCAGGAGGAGGACTTGTATGGTCTGGAGAAATGGCTCCCCTGTATAGTTGCCGCCAGGACTGACCGCCAGTCACCGGAGCCGCCGCTTCATTCGTGTCACGGTGCTGTCGTCGGTTCTTCTGTGGTCGTTGTTGTCGCCGTTTCTTCCGTGGTTGTTGTCGCTGCTTCCGTTGTGGTCGACGTTGCCGTCGTTGTCGTTGCGGGTGATGTTTGCGGGTCTGTCGTAGCCGGCTCCGTTGGCGGCGGCGTCGTGGCAGGGGGCGGATCCGGTTCAGTCGGCTCGGGCGGGATCTCCTCGACCACCCTAATCCGGGTGCGGATCTCCTCGTAGGAACCGTCCGGATAGACAACCAGGACAAAAACCGTGCGCAGGACAGGCACCGACACATCGGGGACGTGGAGATAACGGTAGGTGGTTCCGGCGGGAAGGGCATCCTTGTTGATGATAATCTCAGCCGGATCGATCAGGTCCCCGACCAGGGTGTAGGGCTGGCCTCCGACAGGCTTGTACTTCCAGGCCATGTTATTCTGTTCCCTTTGCCGGTAGGGGTTTGCCGGATCCATATCGGTCGGATCCCATCCATTGCCCAGGAAAGGAGCCGGATTTTCCGGGGCCTCGGGGATATCGTAACGCGCACTGCTGTCAAAAATGTAGACAGGCATGCCCTTGTGGATGTTCTCCTGAATAAAGATGGCGTCACGAATCGAGAGCCGGATGCAGCCGTTGGAGGTCGGCGAAATTCCCAGTTTGCGGTAATCACCCAGATAGAAACGGCTCTTGTCAAGCGGCACCGCCTTGCCATCGGCGTCCTGGTAGTAGGTGTAGGGCTGTGAGTGGAAGAAAATATCGCCGCTGACGTGGGTGGCATGCCTGACCCAGACATTGCCGTCCTTGGTAAAAAGCAGCTGCCTGGGCGTATAGCCGGAAAGGAGAAAAGGTTTATCCTTAGGCGTTGTCGGCGTTGTTCCCTTCTTCCTTCCAGTGGAAATCCGAAGCGAAACCTCCGCAACAGGCGGGCCGTCCGGGGGCGTGTGAAAGAAAACCACCCGCTGGATATCCAGAAAGACAATCATGTGCGAATAATGATAAATGACTTCGGGCTGGGTCGTTGTTGTTTCCGTTGTCGTCGTCGTGGTTGTGGTGCTCGTGCTTGTACTTGTCGTGCTTGTGAAAGAAGTAGTCAAAGAGGTGGTGGATCTGGTCAGGTCCAGCCCGTCGGTGGGAGGTCTCATGGAACGCCGGCAAGAGAAGACAGCAATTGCGGTCGCCATGAAAATGAGAGTAAGGACGAGTAGCGCAAACGCTCTCCAGCCGATAAGGTACTTCATCTGCTTCTTTTTTGACTCCGCTTGTTCGCCTTGTAAGACAGACCGACAGTGACGTCAATCTTCAATTCCCCCCTAAAATACCATAGAGCGGGCCCTGGTGTATGCTACGCAAATTACAGTTTCGGTACACGGTCCATTCATCTGTGTATGGTATGATGTACCAGAAATTCGGGCCCAGATGGGAACAGGGCCAAGGAGACGCCTTTCACGCCCGAACAGCTGAAAAGAGGTGGTGTGACGCATGTTCTACCGCAGAAGTGACGGAACCCTGATCAGGGATACCCGCGATCCCATCGGCGACATCATGCCCTACATCATGCGGGGCCGCAATGAATCCGCCGTTTATTACAGCAAATCCTATTGTGTCGAAAATATCCAGCAATACATCCGCCAACAGAGAAAAGAGGGAGAGCGGATTACTGTTTTCAATATCATCTCGGCCGCCTGCCTGCATACCTTCATGCGAAGGCCCAACCTCAACCGGTTCGTGGCGGGACGCAGGCTCTACCAGCACAACTCCTTTGACATCCTTTATGTGGTCAAAACGGCCATGACCGATGAAGGCCTGGAATCGGTGGCCCGTGTCCGTTTCAACGGTGATGACACCCTCCTGTCCGTCAGGGACAAAATGGCCGAAAGCATCGACGAAATCAAAGGAACGACCGGCAAGGAAGACGACCGCTTCATCGGCATGGTCACCAAGCTGCCCCGCTTTCTCAAACGCTTCATTATCTGGGTGGCGCGCGCCCTTGACTTTCACGGCATGATGCCCAAGTCGCTTATGGAGCTGATTCCCCTGTACTCCTCCATCTTTATTTCCCACATGGGCAGCATCGGCGGTGACGCCATGTTCCACCATTTATATGAGTTCGGAACCACCTCTGTCTTCTGTGCCATCGGGCGGATTTATCTGAAGCCCTACCGCGATATCCGCACCGAGGAAGTCGTCTGGAAAAAAACCATTGACCTCAACATCACCCTGGATGAACGAATCTGCGACGGTTATTACTTCATTAAAAGCCTGGAACTCTTCGACTCGCTTCTTGACAACCCCGCCCTCCTTGAGATCACGCCGAATCAGGCCATCGCCGCGGCCGAGCAAGCAAGGCAGGAGCGTGAACAGCATGTCAAGGCCAAACAGGCGGGCAAGATCGAGGAATATTGGGAAGAGATGATGGAGCACCCCGACCGCGGCGAGGAATAGGCGTCAGGGCTGGAAAACCTGTGCCTGCTCCTCACCGCGCATGACGCGCAGGCCGCCCGCGGCCAACGCTCCCATCTCCAATTCCCCGGGATACACGTAAACAGGCGCAATAAAGCCGACACTTGCCTCGACCGCCTCCGTGATGAGTTTCGACCGGGCCATACCGCCTGTCAGGATAATGGCGCGGACCTGACCCTGAACAACCGTAGCCAGACCGCCGATGGCTTTGGCAGTCTGGTAGGCAATTCCCTCGTAGAGCAGGCGCGAATACTCATGGCCATCCAGGGCCCGGTCCTCAATGGCTACCGCGTCATTGGAACCTGTGTATGAGAGCAGGCCGCCCTTGCCGATCTCATAGCCATAGAGGGCGTCCACGCCTTCTTTCTTCACGATCCGGACCGATGTGAAAACAGAAAGACCTCCGGCACGCTCAGTCGAATAAGGGCCTTCGTCAGCTGAAACGATATCGATCAGGGCCCCTTTCGATTGCAGATTCAGCGAGATCCCTCCCCCCAGATGAGCCACGATGACATTGACCTCTTCCAGGTTAAATCCCTCCCGGGCCGCAATTTCACGCGCGACAGCCCGGGTATTGAGAACATGGCTGAAACTTCGCCTGTCATAGCCCTTGACACCGGACAGGCGGGCCAGGGGCGTCAACTCGTCCACCGAGACAGAATCGTAAATGAAAGCGGGAGTCTGATTCTCCCTGGCCAGCTGCCAGGCTATCCCCGCACCGAGGTTGGATGCGTGCTGTTCGGCCGGACAGTCCAGCAATGTCTTGACCATGGTTTCATCGATGATGTAGGCGCCGTGCCTTACCGGCGGAAGCATGCCCCCTCTTGCTACCATGACATCCAGCGAGCTGGGGGCCAGACCTTCTTCCTGGAGAAATTCCTGGACCCGGCTGACCCGCATGGGGAGCTGGTCCCGGATCGACCCGTACGCTGCCAGCTCCTTATCGGAGTGGTTGATTTTTTTCTCTTTGAGCAGTTCAAGATCTTCGAACAGGGCCACCTTGGTGGTTGTTGATCCGGGATTGATGACCAGAATCTTCATGAATTTTTTGACTCCTTCAGAAGGCCTCGTTGGATGCAGCCAGAGCTGAACAGGCAATGGAAAGAACCTTTTCCTCTGTCGATGACGACCGGGAGGTGAGAATAACAGGAGTACTGGCTCCCATCAGAAAACCAGCGGACCGGGCACCGCCTCCATAAATGAGCGATTTGGCCAGCAAATTTCCTGCCACGAAGTCGGGCACCAGCAGGATATCGGCATCGCCGGCAACCGGACTGCTGTAGCCTTTGATTCCAGCCGCCTCCTGATCAAAGGCCAGATCAAAGGAAATGGGCCCCTCGACCAGGCAGTCCTGGATCCGGCCCTCCTGATTCATTTTTTTCAAGGCGGCCGCCCTGACAGTTTCCGGCATGCGGTCGTGAACTTTTTCAACCGCGGCCAGGCAGGCCACCTTGGGCCTTGCAACGCCCAGACGGTGCATGACGCCGACCGCGTTTTCCAGGATGGCAACAAGCTGATCCAGATCGGGATACATGACCATGCCGCCATCAGTCACAAGCAGAAGTTTATGGTAACGGGGAACATCAAGCAGGGCGACGTGGGAAATCAGGCGGCCGGTGAGGAGCCCGTGCTCCTTGTTGACGACTTCCTTGAGCAGGACTGCCGTGTCGATATTTCCCTTGAGGATCATGTCGTGCCCGCCGGCGTGAACGGCTGAAACAGCCTCCAAGGCCGCCTCGCGCGCTGTAGGTCTGGTCAGGGTCCGGGCTTGCCGGACAGCGGGATCACCCGCCGCATAAAAGAAGGCTTCGACCAGACCCATCGCCTCTGCCTGCAGAACAGCCTGACGGGTATTCTCATCGGCACAGACGACTGCACACCTCTTTTTTTCGGGGTTGGACATGACCCGGTCCAGAATCGGCCTGAAGCGGTTTCCCATGGCCTGCCTCCTTTTTTACTGCTGCTGATTTACTATATCACGATCCATCCGGCCCCGCCTTCCTGCCCTCCCCGCCCCCCTCTTGCCGGGCCTTT
>Ga0208694_1000735_pt1 | contig 46133 bp, 41 predicted proteins | sample AD_UKC078_MetaG_FD_184442 | JGI IMG/M metagenome (GOLD analysis project Ga0208694, IMG submission 184442) | Active sludge microbial communities of municipal wastewater-treating anaerobic digesters from USA - AD_UKC078_MetaG (SPAdes) (version 2) | ecosystem: Engineered > Bioreactor > Anaerobic >...
TTCACTTGCTTTACAATATGGCAACAGGAAGCGGAAAAACTTTGATAATGGCAGGATTGATGTTGCACCTTTACCAAAAAGGCTATCGCAACTTTTTGTTTTTTGTAAACAGCAACAATATCATTCAGAAAACCAAAGACAATTTTTTAAACCCGCAGGCTTCTAAATATTTGTTCAACGACAAAATTGTAATTGACGGAAAAGAAGTATTAATCAAAGAGATTGACAACTTTGAAGAAGCCGACAATGAGAATATCAATTTGAAGTTTACCACCATTCAACAGCTTCATATTGACCTGAACAACACCAAAGAAAACAGCGTAACCTACGAAGATTTTAAGGACAAAAAATTGGTTTTAATTGCTGACGAAGCTCACCACTTGGTAGCAGGAACAAAATCGGGGAATATGTTCGGCAGTTGGGAAGACACCGTAAAGAAAATTCACGATTCCAATTTTGAAAATATCTTATTGGAGTTTACGGCAACCATTGACACTGACACGGCAGAATTAGTCAAACACTATCAAGATAAGGTAATTTTCAAATACGACCTTGCTCAATTCCGTATTGACAAATATTCCAAAGAAATTAACCTTATTCGTTCCTTGTATGACGAGCAAGATAGAATTATCCAAGCCGTAATTTTGAACTTGTATAGGCAAGAATTGGCTACTTCAAACAATATCAATTTGAAGCCAGTAATTCTATTCAAAGCCAAAAGAACTATTAAAGAATCGGAACAAAATAAAGAGAACTTTCACCAATTGATTGATGATTTTTCGGTGGCAATGGTAGAGAAAATTCAAAAGACTTCTACCGTTCCAATCGTTCAAAAGGCTTTTCGCTTTTTTGAATCCAAAGGAATTTCAGCCAACGAGATTGTTAAACGCATTCAATCCAATTTCAGATTTGAAAATTGCCTAAGTGCCAACAATGACGCAGAAGCCGAGAAAAACCAAATTTTACTCAACACATTGGAAGATGAAAACAATCCAATTCGTGCCGTTTTTGCCGTTCAGAAACTGAATGAAGGTTGGGACGTTTTGAATTTATTTGACATTGTTCGTCTTTATGAAGACCGAGACGGAAAAGATGGCAAACCAGGAAAGACAACACTTTCAGAAGCCCAGTTAATTGGTCGGGGTGCTAGATATTATCCTTTTGCCTTAGAAGAAGGACAAGACAAGTTTACCCGAAAATTTGATGATGATATTTCAAACGATTTAAAGGTATTAGAAGAATTGTATTACCACACCAAAGAAGATAGCCGTTACATTTCGGAATTGAAAAAAGCACTTGTAGATTCGGGTATTTATGAAGATGATGCAAATTTGGTTCAACTCAATTTGTTTTTAAAACCTGAATTTAAGAAAACAGATTTTTACAAAGACGGACACGTTTTCTTCAATAAGAAAATTCCAAAGAGTTTTGACAACATTAAATCGTTTGCCGATTTAGGAGTTACGAAAACCAACTATCGACACACATTATCTTCGGGAGTTGGCAGAATGTCAAGTGCCTTTTTTGAAATGGAGCCGACACAATCCAATGATGAAGTAATTAAAACCAAAGATGTTAAGCTGACTGAAATTCCAAAAAACACAATTCGTTTTGCATTAAGTCAAAATCCGTTTTTCTACTTTGACAGCTTATCGCATTACTTCCCAAGTGTTGGTTCACTTTCCAATTTCATTGACAGCAAAGACTTTTTAGCAGGTTTAGAAATCACTTTTAGCGGAACAACCAACCGACTGAAAGAAATTAGCCATTTCGACTATTTACAAGCCTTAAACGGACTTTTACAAAACATTGAAGCAGACATAAAAGGCAATTCGACAGAATATGAAGGTTCAGACTATATCAAAGAGCCAATTTATAAAGTATTCAAGGACAAAGAGATCAAGGTTCAGAAAGGTAGCCCTCGAGAAGACGGACAGGAAGCTTTGGTAGCCAACGAGCCTTGGTATGTTTACAATGCTAATTATGGAACAAGTGAAGAAAAGAAATTTGTAGAACTATTTTCAAGACGATTTGAAGGACTGAATCAGAAGTTTGAAAACATTTACCTAATCCGAAACGAAAGAGAAATTAAAATCTTCGACAAACTCGGACGAGCATTTGAACCAGACTTTTTATTGTTCTGCAAACAACGTGACGGAGAACAAATGACTTTTCAGGTTTTCATAGAACCTAAAGGGGAGCATTTAAAAGGACACGACAAATGGAAAGAAGACTTTTTAAATGAAATCCGGACTGAACAAAAGACTATCAAAATCCACACGGACACCTATTTGATAACAGCCGTTCCGTTCTACAATTACAACAACGAAAACGAATTTAAGACGACATTAGAAAACACGTTAAACGAATAGAAATGCCCACACTCAACAGCCACACACATTGCCAAGCCACACAAGCCAACGCTAAAGCCAATTTTTGCGATAAGCGAGAGCAAAGACAAACTCGTTTGAGCTTTGCCGAGCGGAGCAAAAATCAGCGAAGCTAAAGCTTGTCAAAGAGTGTGTCTGTCCCAACTCACGACAGACAGAAACGTTGTAGCAAATTGGAGAAAAATTTAAAGGAGAAAACCGAAAATCCTCTAAAGAGTAGGTGAAATTTAATTATAATACAAGTAAAATGGATGCAAACTTTAAAAAATTATTTACTGTGTATTTCTTATTTATAATACCAGTAGTTTTGATTGCTCAGAAAGATGTAACCCAATTTCTTGGTATCCCTGTTGACGGATCCAAAGCAGTAATGATTGAGAAATTAAAATCAAAAGGGTTTACAATGGTTCCAAATACAGATATATTAGTGGGTCAATTCAATGGCTCGAGTGTTTATGTCACTATTGCGACAAACAACAAAAAAGTTTGTCGAATTGCGATTTCAGATGTCCACAAATGTAACGCATCAGATATAAAGATTAGATTCAACAACCTCATACAGCAATTTGCGAAGAATGAAAAATACATGGCTTCCTCGCTAAATTATGAAGAATATTTAATATCTAAAGATGAAGATATCGCATATGAAATGTCAGTCAATAACAAACGATATCAAGCTGCTTTTTATCAGTTACCCTTGAAGATAGATAAAGTAGCTCTCGCAGAAACAGTTATTTCTAAACTCGCTTTAAAATATACCGAGGAACAAATATCCAATCCAACAGAAGAATTAACACTTGATTTAATATCGTTAGAATTCCAAGTGATGCTCGATATTTATTCAAAGAAATCTGTTTGGTTTATGATTAGTGAGACTTATGGTAAATATTATATTTCAATGTTCTATGACAATGAGTATAATAGGGCAGATGGGGAAGACCTTTAACAGATAAAAGAAATAAGATAGACGAACTTAAAAAATAAACAAAATGAAGAAATTATTACTTTCTGCTGTAATTCTTGTTTGTAGCTTAACAATGAAAGCTCAAACTGTAAATGACATTCCACTAAAAGACATTGATGTTGAATACGTACAAATTGTTGGAACTTCCAAACTTTTAAGTACCAAACTAACCATCGAAATTGACTTTGGACAAAAAACAAAATTCTTTTCTTCTGGTAAAGAAACAATTGTAAAAGATTTTGACGGAAAAGCTGTCGACTTTAACTCAATAATTGACGCTCTGAATTTTATGTCGAAAAATGGCTACGAATTTGTAAATGCTTATGCAATTTCGGTTGGAAATCAAAATGTTTATCATTACTTATTAAGGAACAAAAAACATAAGAACGAATAAAAAACTACAGCCAACAAGGGTTTGCCAAAAGCGGCGGTTCAGTGCTTCGTATGACAGTTTAGTGCAAGGTTCAAGTTCAGTTTTTCAAATGAACATGAGGTAATAGGTGCAGACCAAAAAATATATGATTTTGGTTCCTTGCGAGAAGGAGGACGATTTATAGCCGATTTTTTAAATGAAAATTTTCCCCGAGAAGAAGCCTATTTTGAATATATAGATTTTTATATGGGGACTGTTTTTATAAAAAACAGAGGTGATCTAACCCCTATTTATGAATATGTGTTTAAGAGATTAAAAGATATGCAATGCGATTGGAGATACTCATTCCCAAAAGTATTTTTAATCGAGCCTCCAGATGTTATTGACAATTCATCTGAAGATGAATTAAAAAATTACAAACCAGAAGTTGAGTTTGCCAAACAACTGGAGAAAAAAGCACGTGCTAAAACAAATAAAAAGGAATTTGAGGAGTTGAATAAGCAATCATACGAAGATGCTAAAAATGAGCCTCTAGATAAAAAAGTTCAGGCCTATAAAAATGTTTATGGGAACTTACCAGATGGACATCCACAAAAAGAATTTGAATGACTTGGTGGAGGAATGTTATTTGGGGTAAGTTAAAACAAACTTTAAACATGAATAAACAAAAAAAAGACGCTAAAGTTATTTAGCGTCTTTTTTGCGGTATGGACGGGACTCGAACCCGCGACCCCCTGCGTGACAGGCAGGTATTCTAACCAGCTGAACTACCACACCGGTAAGCTTTCCTTACGAAAGTGGTGCAAAGGTAATTGAATTTTTTGATATCAACAAAATTTTTGCGAAAAAAGTTGTTTTTTTTAGAATGTATATTTTGCACCAATAGTAGGACAAATTTTAAACCCTTCAGTAGCACCAAAATTTACACTCATCTCTACCTCTGTTCCTATGGATGCGTATGGTGTAATATTCCACCAAAGTTGAGGTTCGCTAATAAATACAAACTTCGTATTGGTAGGTGTTGCTAGTGGGTGTGCATGTGCATTTAAGAAGTTGGTGTTACGCTCGTACCAAAAGTCAGCAAAACCATTGAACGACATACGGTTTTTGAAGAAATTCATATTCCACACTCCAGTAATTTGAAATGATGCTGGCTCCTTTCCCATAATATATTTGTAAAGCGCTTTAATGTTATAGGTGCGTGAAAAATCTTTACTATGGATAAAGTAGTCTAATCCAGCCAAAAAAGCATTGTTTATTGCTAGCCCGTTGCCTGTATTGTTTAAAAAGAAACCGCCGTTGTACTCAATTTGTGCACTGAGGGGTACGTTTTTTGAGAGTGTAAAGCAGCGCGCAATTTCCATATACGCCAAGCTGGGGTTGTAGTAAGTCACATTGGAGGTGGTTTTGTTGGCAAAATTGAAATCAAAATCGACAAAAACAAACGTATTTCCTATGGCGTCCATTTTAAATGTTTCGAATGTTGTGGTGACATATTTACGTCCTACGCCAAAGTCGTAATGCACTTGAAAATTCTGTGCGGCGGCAAAAAAAGGCGAAAATAGAAAAATGTAAAAAATGTTTTTTTTGATAAAATGGTGTTTTTTCATGGTTTTGAGAAAATTAAAATGTGTAAAATATTCAAATTTTTATAGTTAGTTACGATTTAAAACCTCTTTTAAGTATTTGTTTTATAGGTGCTTGATTGCCTGTTTGTGGTGTCTATTTTGCTTGATGGGTGTAAACCCTTACAGTTTGATAAAAATATGTTGTAGAATATGTTTTTAAATTCGTCATCAATGGGAAAAAGGTTGTTACTTTGCAATAGTAAAGAAGGATAAGACCAAAATCTTTTTTACCTTAAAAACCTAATACTGAGAAATTATTGTAAAAAGACCTTTTGTGAAAAAGGTCTTTTTTTGTTGCAAAGATATCTTTTTTTACTTTATATGCCAAATATGCTCAAAATATTGTATATTTGCCAGAGCTAATAAGCATTATGTTTAACGATTTAAGTTATATTATGCGACTAAAAAAGATTGAAATAGAGCTGGAAGTGTATCGTTTTGACGAATTAAATGATTTGGATAAAGCGTTGGTAAACGAAGCTAAAGCAGCAACAGAGCGTTCGTATGCGCCTTACTCTAAATTTCATGTAGGTGCTGCTGTGCGTTTGGCTAATGGTGTGGTTTTACAAGGTAGTAACCAAGAAAATGCTGCGTATCCATCGGGTTTATGCGCTGAGCGTGTTACAATGTTTTATGCCAATTCGCAATATCCTGATGTAGCACCCGTGGCGTTGGCTATTGCTACACAAACAGAGGGCTCATTTTTGGCTCAGCCTATTACGCCTTGTGGCGGATGCCGTCAAGTGTTGTTAGAAACTGAAGAGCGTTTTCGTCGTCCTATTGAAGTGTTGCTTTATGGTACAGAATATGTTTATAAAGTGAAACAGGTGCGCGACTTGATGCCTTTGGCTTTTGATAAAGAAAGTTTAGTTTAATTCATTTTGCTCAGTAGGAGAGCGATGAAAAACATTTATTATTTAGTCGCGAGATTACAATAGTGAGTTATGGTACACAAAGAAAAATATAAAGTGGAATACCTTTTGGAAAAGGTGTCGAAAGCTATTTTGTGGAAGAGTGTGAGTACTGCCGATGGTTTGCAAGACTGGTTTGCCGATCAGGTGAGTAATATAGATGATGATTTTGTATTTACTTGGAAAGGGCACTCTGAGCACGCTACCCGTCTTTCGTGTAGAGATGGTGTGTCGATACGCTTTCATTGGTTGCACGAGCCTGCTGATACGTTTTTTGAGTTCAAAATTCAGGAGTTGGAACTTACGGGCGACGTGTCGTTAACTATTACCGATTTTGCCGATAAGGGTGACGTGGAAGACGCTGTTTTACTGTGGAATACACAGATAGATGAATTGCGTCGTGTTACGGGAATGTAACGGATTCTTAATAATTATCAAATATAAAGCAAACTGTTCACGGTTTGCTTTTTTTATGTTATCTTTGTAAATCAAAAAGATATCTATGTTTCGGATAAAACGTATTGATTCATACCTGTTTGCGCATTTTATTCAACTGTTTTTTGCCACATTCTTTATCTGTTTGTTTATTGTGGTAATGCAATTTTTGTGGTTGCATGTTGACGATTTAGTGGGCAAAGGTTTACCTATAGATGTTTTGCTCGAATTTTTCTTTTATGCTGCGTTGAGTTCTGTGCCGTTGGCATTACCGTTGGCCATTTTATTGGCTTCTATTATGACCTTTGGAAATATCGGCGAAAGTTTGGAGTTACTTGCTATGAAATCGGCGGGCATTTCGCTATTTCGTATTATGCGTTCGCTTATTTTTTTTATTGCGCTGGTGTCTGTTGGTGCTTTTTTCTTTTCCAACAACGTGATTCCTTTTGCTCAAAAACGCATGTGGACGTTGATGTTTTCTATTCGGCAAAAATCGCCAGAATTAGAAATCCCTGTGGGGGAATTTTATTCAGGTATCAAGGGCATGAATATCTATGTGCGTGAGCGTGACAAAAAAACAGGAGCGCTTAAAAACATCATGATTTATGATTTTACCAATGGATTTGATAACGCGTCGGTGACAACGGCTGATTCAGCATTTATAAAACTTACAGCTGATAAAATGAATCTTCAGCTGACTATGTATCGTGGTGAAGCCTTTGAAAATTTAAAACGACAAGAAGCCGCGGGATTAAGTGGAAATGTTCCGTATCGTCGTGAAACATTTGCTAAGAAAGAGATATTGCTCGATTTTGATGCAAATTTTAGTCGTATGGACGAGTCGCTCATGGAGGATCAGCACATTAGCAAAAACATTGTTAAACTGACACAAGATGTTGACTCTTCGAATTTGCTGCGTGATTCGCTGCGTACTCAGTTCTCTGAGGAGATGACTACAAAAAAATATTTTGGGCGTGTGTATGATGAGCGACCTTCTGATGAGTTGGCGGAGCGTTCTGATGTGCCTTTACGACTTGATGCTGATTCTCTGTTTTTAACGCTTCCGCAACCAGTTATGGTGCGTACGATGAATCAGGCGGTCAGTCGTGCTCAAATGGTGTTAAACGATGTTCAATATAATAGAGCTGTGATTGGCGAAGTTGACGATTATTTTACGCGCCATAACATTGAGTGGCATCGTAAGTTCACTTTGTCATTTGCTTGTTTGATCTTTTTCTTTATTGGTGCACCGTTAGGTGCTATCGTGCGTAAAGGTGGTTTGGGAATATCGGTAGTGGTTTCTGTAGTATTTTTTATTATATATTATATTATTGACACGACTGGGCAAAAAATGGCACGTGAAGGTTTGTGGTACGTGTGGCAGGGCATGTGGTTGAGTTCTGCAGTTTTGTTGCCGATAGGTATATTTTTGACCTATAAAGCTGCAACGGATTCAGCATTATTTGATTTGGATTCTTATAAGCTATTTTGGGAACGTGTTAAACTTTTATTTAGAAGAGGTAGATAGTATGGATAGCAAAATGAAAGCGATAGAGTCGGCTATTGACGATTTTCGCGAAGGAAAGTTTTTGATTGTAGTAGATGATGAAGATCGCGAAAATGAAGGTGATTTTATTATAGCCGCTGAAAAAATTACGCCTGAAAAAGTGAATTTTATGGTTACTCACGGGCGTGGAGTTTTGTGTGCGCCATTGACTGAAGAGCGTTGTGCTGAATTGGAATTAGATAAACAAGTATCAAATAATACTTCAATTTTAGGTACACCATTTACCGTGACGGTTGATAAATTGGAAGGTTGTAGTACGGGCGTTTCTGCTGCTGATAGAGCAGCTACAATTCGTGCTTTAGCTGACCCAAAATCAACCGCAGCTACATTTGGTCGTCCAGGGCATATCAGTCCATTATATGCGAAAAGTAAAGGCGTGTTGCGCCGTGCAGGACATACAGAAGCTGCTATTGACTTAGCCCGCTTGGCGGGTTTGTATCCAGCAGCTGCGCTTATTGAAATTATGAACGAAGACGGCTCTATGGCTCGTATGCCACAGCTGAAAGAACTGTCTGAAAAGCACGGTATTAAAATGATAACTATTCACGATTTAATAGCTTATCGTTTGAAGTTAGAATCTATTGTAGAGAAGGGTGCCGAAGTGGATATGCCTACAGAATATGGACATTTTCGCTTAATCCCGTTTCGTCAAAAATCTAACGGTTTAGAACATGTGGCTTTGATTAAGGGTAGTTGGAAACCCAATGAACCTATTTTGGTTCGTGTACATTCGTCATGCACTACTGGCGATATTTTTGGTTCACGTCGTTGTGAGTGCGGTGAGCAATTACATAAGGCTATGCGCGAAATAGAAAAAGAGGGGCGCGGTGTGATTGTGTATATGAATCAAGAAGGTCGCGGAATTGGACTTATGGCAAAAATGGAGGCTTATAAATTACAAGAGCAAGGTTTTGACACTGTTGATGCTAACTTACATCTTGGTTTTAAAGCTGATGAGCGCGATTATGGTGTCGGTGCTAGTATTTTGCGTGAATTGGGCGTTACGAAAATGCGCTTGATGACGAATAATCCCGTGAAACGTATTGGTTTAGAGGCGTATGGTTTGGATATTGTGGAAAATGTACCAATTGAGATAGAGCCCAATAAATACAACGCTTTTTATATGAAAACCAAAAAAGAGCGTATGGGACATAAATTGAAAAAAATATAATAGAACTCGTCTATAAATGGATAAATACAACGCTTTGAGGTTCACTTCGAAGCGTTGTATACGCATTATGTGATTAAATAGACATTAGTTTTTATACTTTTTAACTATGAAACAGAAAATTATTTTGATTACAGGGGCTTCTTCAGGTTTTGGTAAAAAAACAGCTACCTATTTAGCTGCTCATGGACATATTGTGTATGGCACCAGTCGTAAGGACGATACTTTAGAGCACGTAACTATGCTAGTTATGGATGTGACCAATCGTCAATCTGTAACGACGGCGGTGGAACAAGTAATAGCTAAACACGGACGCATTGATGTGTTAATAAACAATGCTGGTGTTGGAATAGCCGGAGCAGTAGAATTAGCCACACCCGAAGAAATAGCTCTACAAATGGACACTAATTTTGGTGGCGTGGTCAATGTTTGTTCGGTTGTTTTGCCTTTTATGCGTGCGAAACGTTGTGGGTTGATAATCAATTTAAGTTCTATTGGTGGCGTGTTTGGTATTCCGTATCAAGGCTTTTATAGTGCATCTAAATTTGCAATCGAGGGTTACAGTGAGGCGTTGAGTTTAGAAGTTGCTCAATTTGGTATAAAAGTAGTGTTGGTTGAACCCGGCGATTTTAGTACAGGATTTACTGGTAGTCGTGTGATTTCACAAAAAACTATGATGGATACCGATTATAAGGAGTCGTTTGCTCGTGTGTTAAAAAATATTGAGCATGATGAGCAGAATGGGGGCGATCCAATTTATTTAGCAAAAAAAATAGGGAAAATAGTGGTTGCTCGACGACCAAAATTGCGCTATGTGGTAGCGCCTGATATTCTACAACAAGCCTCAGTGGTGTTGTCAAAGCTGATGTGTGGTCGCCATTTTCAATGGTTGTTACGCAAGTTTTATAGCGTGTAGGTTTGAAGTATAATAATAAAATAACGGCGACTTTGTTTTGATAAAGTCGCCGTTATTTTATGCAGTGGTTGATTTATCGAACGTGTATTTTTACAGCTTTATTACCACTGGTAACGATGTAAAAACCTGATAAACGTCCATTCATAAATGTTACATCTTGTCCTGCGAAATTGTATATGCGTATATCGTCTACACCTAAAATGGTTCCATTCATAGAGTAAATATTGAGTTCATCAGCTGATACCATCTCTAATTTTGTACCGATATTTTCTTCCAGTGTTTGCCAAACAGGATCCATATCTTCTTCTGGCTTTTCTAAAACTCGGTCAATAAAATAGGCATAAATAGGTAACTCTTTATTCAACACCCAAACTTTTTTATTTGAATCAATCAAACGCAATTCTATTCTAAAATTATAAAGTGAATCATTTACTTTACTAACAGGAGTAAGTTTTAATTCTGCTTCTGTAATTTTTCCATTGGTACCTCCTTCACTGCTTGGGAATGTAATTCCACTATCAGCAGAGTTACTCACAAAAATGTATCCTGGTTTGGTGTATGAATTTTTTGAAGAGTAAGAACCTCCAAGTGAAGTTAAACTACTTGTTTGAATGCCTAACCATACATAAGGAACACCAGTTTCGTAAGGTGATTGTGCAAGTTGTAATTGGCAATAATAGAGTTTGTTGGTCCAGTCTGAATAACGTGCATAGAAATCGGCTTGAACATATTTGGTTGCTAAGTCGTTTGATGAATCAACAACTTCAAAATCTCCTAATTTGTAGAGTTGAATACGTTCTTTGCCATCCCATTTTTTACTGGAATCGTAGTAGAATCTAAAGCGTGAATCTTGTGGATTGTACAGGAGTGCCAAAGTTCCAGAACCCGTAGTAACTAGTGTTGCACCAGCACTATAGGTAATCTCACAAGTTTTTGGACCAGCAGAATATACAATTTTATTTTTTCCTGCTTCACCACCCATATAACCAAGCGATGTGCGTAAACTATAGGCGTAACCTTCTTTAGCCACAGTAATGTGGTAGTCATTTAGGTTAGCTGTAATTTTACCGTTTGAAAGCGTTACTTCTTGGTAATTGCCAGAAAGGTCATTTAAAGTGAATACATATCCTTTTGTATCACTCATTTCGTAAACAGCAATATAATCGCCAGACCAGTCTGTTTGTTTTATTCCAATACGTGTATAAGTTTCTGCCGATAAGTTAAGGCAGAACATTAACATAGGAAGTAGAAAGAAATGTTTTTTCATAGTAATAGGTAGTTTTTATGTTTCGTAAAAGTACAAAATATGTTTCGTTTTTATACAGCTACAACACCGGCAATGTGCGGGTGTGGATCGTAGTTGACTACTTCAAAATCTTCAAATTCAAAATCGAAAATCGATGTTTTATTCGGATTCATTTTTAGCTGTGGTAGAGCACGAGGTTCACGTGAAAGTTGAAGTTTTACTTGTTCCAAATGGTTCGTATAAATGTGTGCATCGCCAAGCGTGTGAACAAATTCTCCAGCTTCTAACTCTGTTACTTGAGCCATCATTTTTAACAACAGTGCATAAGAGGCAATATTGAAAGGCACACCTAAGAAAATATCGGCACTACGTTGGTAAAGCTGTAAACTTAATTTACCATTGGCCACGTAAAATTGGAAAAACGCATGACATGGAGGTAGATTCATATTTTCCAAATCGGCTACATTCCACGCACTCACAATGATACGACGTGAATCAGGATTGTTTTTAATGGTATTTACAACCTCTGTTATTTGATCGATGTGACCACCTTTGTAATCGGGCCACGAGCGCCATTGATAGCCATAGATATGGCCTAAATCACCGTTGTCATCAGCCCATTCATTCCAAATACGAACACCGTTTTCTTGCAAATACTTAACGTTAGTATCGCCTTTGAGAAACCATAAAAGTTCATAAATAATAGACCGAAGATGTAGTTTTTTAGTGGTTAACATCGGAAAACCTTCCGATAAATCGAATCGCATTTGATGCCCAAAAACGCTAATCGTTCCTGTTCCGGTACGGTCGCTTTTGGGAGTGCCTTCGTTGAGCACGCGTTGCAATAAATCGAGGTATTGTTTCATATCAAGTAATTTATTATTAGTGTTTTAATAGAGATTGTACGTCGTTTTTGTAACCTTAAATTCAGTGCGACGGTTGATGGAGTTTACAATATCTTGTTGCTCCTTTGTGAGCAAATTTACCAAATTTTCATCTAATAATTCACCTTCTTTGATAAATTTATACATTTTTGCCATGTTTTTATCTACGACCACAGGCATACTTTCTCCGTAACCTTTTGAGGTTAAGCGCCCTTTGTCGATACCCGATTTTATTAGGAAATTAACAACAGTTTGTGCACGTTTTTCAGAAAGTTCGAGGTTGCTCTCTTCTGAACCAATCATATCAGTGTGTGCTGAAATTTCAATAGCGATATTGGGGTTGTCTGTAAGCATTTTTACCAATCCTTGTAAAGACTCTTCTGAGGCTGGAGTTAATTCGCTTTTGCCAAATTCAAAGAAAATGTTGCTTATAGGAATTGGCTTTCCTATAGTTGGTAATTTAAAATTTTCGGTAAATGTTTTGCTATCAACCAAGCCTTGTGTCGAAAATTTGTGCGTACTGTTAAGGTAACCACGCGCCGATGCTAACATGATATAATTAGCATCATTACTCAATTTGATACGATATGAGCCATCTTTTTTAGCACGCATTTTTACGTTGTCGCCATTGTCGCCGATGAGTTTTACTATCGCATCAGAAACGGCTTCACCTTTTTCGTCGGTCACTTTACCGGCGATGGCATAGACCAATTCAGGTAGTTCAAAGTAGTAGATGCGGTCGTAATTTCTTGACTGGTTGCGGTTTGATGAGAAGTAGCCTTGTTCCTCTGATTTCTCAAATGTAATCCCAAAATCATCTCTATTGGAGTTGATCGGAGTCATCATATTGGTGATTTTCCACTGTTTTAAGGAGTCTTTTGTGGCTTTGAAAATATCTAATCCACCAAAACCGGGATGACCATCGGATGAAAAATAGAGCGTGCCGTCATGCCGTACATAAGGGAATAGCTCATTTCCAGCTGTGTTGATTTTGTTACCTAGGTTTTCTGGCATACTCCAACCATCTTCTGTTTTTTCCACTTTCCAAATATCTTTACCTCCAAAGCCACTGGCGTGATCGGACACAAAATAGAGTATAGTGCCATCGGGTGAAATGGCTGGATGTGCTACTGTAACGCTGCTGTCTTTGAATAAAATAACTTTTTGTGGTGCAGTCCATTGACCACCTGAGCGATTCGATGTGTAGATTTCACCGCCGAAAGCTGTATTTTGTGATGAGCGGCAACGGGTGAAATAGAGCGTTTTTCCATCGGCTGTGAGTGATGTTACACCCTCATCGTCATCGGTGTTGAATTCGCCTTCGAGTGGATCTGGTTTTTCCCATTTACCAGCAGCATTTTTGCGCGATGTAAACAGGTCGTTGTTGGGAACGCCGGTAATGGTGCTGTTTTTTCGGTTTGTTGTATTTTCTCTATTGGTTGTAAATACGATTGAACTAGCGTCAGAACCCATAAATGAAGGAGCAAAATCGGAATTTTTTCTTGAATTAAATTCAGTGGCAGGTTTTACTACATAGCGTGTCACAATTTTTATCCAATTGTTGGCTTCTGTTGCTCCTTCAAGTCCAGCTAACGCTTCAGCATGTGTCGGCTGCGATTTTAAAAATAATCCGTAATCTTTCGCAGCTTCTTGATATTTGCCTAAAGCGTGTTTGGCTTTGGCTTGACGTAGATAAACAATCGAATCGGGATATTTGTATTTGATAGCTTGTGCATAGGCTTTTGTGGCACGTGTGTGATTGTTGATTGCGCTGTAACATTCACCCATTTTGAAATTAACTTCTGCTTTCAACGCACGTTCTTTTTGTGCAGAAATACTTGATTGCACTTTACGATAGGTTTCGCCTGCGAGGAAATATTCGCCCTGTTCGTAGTGTTTGTCAGCTTTTTTTACCCGAGCCGATACGCCACATGATAAGAGTGACAATGCAGTAAATCCCAGCAGAAGTAAGTGTGTTAATTTCAATTTCATATAGAGGTAATACGTAATGCAACCTATTTTATTTTGTCAGGTGGTTGATTTGTTCACACCTGTTCAAGTTCTGAGTGAAAAGCAAATTTTATAAGAAAACAAAAGTACTATTTTTTTTGACATGAAAAAAGCGAGTGAAACAATCCGTCCACTCGCTTTTTCTCTATGTGTTATTAGCGTTGCCTTATTGGCAGAGCGTCATTTATTTTTCAAAACTTTTCATGTATTGGTTCATGGCGTCAAGGCTCATACCTGTATTTGAGAAACCGCCATCATTGTATAAGTTTTGCATAGTAACTTTACGTGTGTAGTCAGAGAACATTACCACGCAATAGTCTGCACAATCATCAGCATCAGCATTGCCGAGTGGTGACATTTTTTCAGCAACATCGAAGAATAGATTGAAACCGCCAACACCGCTACCAGCCGTAGTCATTGTAGGCGATTGAGAAATAGTGTTGATACGTACTCCTTTTTCTTGTCCATAGATGCAACCAAAGCTGCGTGTAATTGATTCCAATAAAGCTTTTGCATCAGCCATATCGCTATAGCCAACAAATGTACGTTGTGCAGCAATGTAGGTTAACGCTACAACAGAACCGCCTTGTGCGATAGCATCTTGTTTTTTAGCTACTTGCAACATTTTGTGGAACGAAATAGCTGAAATATCAAGGGTTTTGCTTAAGAAATCGTAGTTAAGGTCGTCGTATGAACGTTCTTTGCGTACGTTAGGCGACATACCGATAGAGTGGAGCACGAAGTCGATTTTGCCACCAAGCATTTTTTGAGCTTCCGAAAAAAGATTTTCCAAATCTTCTACACTAGTAGCATCAGCTGCAATAACTGGTGCGTTCAATTTGGTACTTAATTCTTGAATTTCGCCCATGCGTACAGCAATAGGGGCGTTAGTTAACACAATTTGAGCGCCTTCAGCAACTGCTTTTTCAGCCACTTTCCAAGCGATAGATTTTGAGTTCAAGGCGCCAAAGATAATCCCTTTTTTGCCTGCTAGAAGTTGATTTGCCATAATAAATTTTGGTTAAAATTTCGAGTCGCAAAGATACGACCTTTTTCTTATAAACACAACAATTGCTCTAAAAATGCACTCTTTTTAAAATTTTGTGCAGTTTTAGATTGGTTTATTGGGCTTTTCTTTATTGCTTTATTCTTTTTTTGCTTTTGTACAGCGGTGTAAAAAATGCGTGTTGCTATTTGAGCAGCTGCAAAAAATAGTGTACCTTTGCTACTTCATAGTTTTGACGTTATATGGTTTATCAAACACATACGTTATCTAATGGAATTCGGCTATTGCATGTGCCCGATGCATCTCCCATTACTTACTGTGGTTTTGCAGTAAATGCTGGCACGCGCGACGAACTCGACGACGAACAAGGCATGGCGCATTTTGTAGAGCACATGCTGTTTAAGGGCACGTCACATCGTAAAAGTTGGCATATTATCAATTGGTTAGAGTCGGTTGGTGGTCAGATAGACGCTTATACAACTAAAGAAGAAACGTTTGTGTACGCTACTGTGCCGTCGGTGTATATGCAGCGTGCTATGGAGCTGTTGGCTGATATTATGTTCCATTCCGTATTTCCAGCGCACGAATTGGAGCGTGAAATGGACGTGGTTTTGGACGAAATTCAGTCGTATAATGATTCGCCAGCAGAACTTATTTTTGACGAATTTGAGGAATTACTGTTTGCCGATTCTCCTATTGGACGCAATATATTGGGCAATGCCAAAAGTTTAGAAGCGATGACCTCTCAGCGTTTGCAAGCGTTTGTGTCGCGGTGTTACACTACCGACCAAATGGTGTTTTTTTCGTTAGGGAATACTGATTTTTTAAAACTTATACGCTGGGCAGAACGTCTTTTTACAGTGTCTGCTTCGCAACGCAGTTTTCTACGTAAAGCCCCAAAAACGTATGTACCTCAACAGATTACATTGTCAAAAGATACGTTTCAAATGCATGCCATTGTAGGTAATCGGGCATTTGAATTGTCGCATCCCGATAGAGTAGCGTTGGTGTTGCTTAACAATATTTTAGGCGGTCCAAATATGAGCAGTCGTTTAAATATGTCCATTCGTGAACGTAACGGGTTGGCTTACAGTGTAGAATCAAATGTAACAGCGTATGGCGATACAGGTGTGTGGAGTATTTACGTGGGCTGCGATCATAAAAACACTAAACGCTGCTTGCAACTGATTGATAAAGAATTAGAACAGTTGCGCACAAAGCCACTCGATGCACGTCAACTGCACACAGCGAAATTACAACTTGAAGGGCAGCAGTTGATTGCCAATGAAAATAAGGAGAATTTGATTTTGGCAATGGCAAAACTCTTTTTGCATACAAATCACTGTTTGTCTGATGACGAAATTCACGAACGTATTATGGCGGTAACGTCTGAGAAATTGCAACAAATTGCTCATGTTTTGTTTAACAAGGAGTTGCTAACTCATTTGATATTCAATTAACCTATGGATTTAAAGCAAGGCAAGAAATTAACCGCTGATGTCAATCAACAGATTGATGAATATATGGCAGCACATAGCGATATCGAACCTGATTATTTGGCGATGCTTAATCGTGAGGCGCATCTTCATACGCTTAATCCACGCATGTTGTCGGGACATTTTCAGGGGCGTATTCTCAAAATGTTGGTGTGTATGATTCAGCCGCAGCGTGTGCTTGAAATAGGTACATTTGTGGGTTATTCAGCGCTGTGCATAGCCGAAGGTCTACCTGATGGCGGACATATCGATACGATAGAGATAGATGACGAATTGGAAGAATTTATTCGTGAGCAACTGGCAAAAACACCATTCGAAGAGCGTATTACGTTACACATTGGCGATGCGTTGCAGGTAATTCCACAACTCGATACAACGTTTGATTTGGTCTTTATAGATGCAGACAAACGCTTGTATCGTGACTATTATGAACTGGTTTTGCCACGTCTTAAATCGGGCGGTTTTATTTTAGCCGATAATACGCTTTGGGATGGTAAAGTACTGATAGATAAGCCAGAATCAAATGATTATCAAACCATTGCAATCAAAGCATTTAATGATTTTATAGCAACAGACAATCGTATTGAAAAAGTAATATTACCTTTGCGTGACGGTTTGACGTTGATTATGAAAAAATAAAAAAATATCTATTGGGTATTTTTGAAAACAATAACTCCCAAAGTTTAACTAAAACTGATTGAAAATGAAGTATATGTATCAATTGGAACTAAAAGTTCGCGACTACGAATGTGATTTACAAGGCATTGTAAATAATGCTAACTACCAACATTACTACGAGCATACGCGTCATGAGTTTTTAATTCAGCACGATATTAGTTTTGCTAAATTGCACGATGAAGGTATTGATTTCGTAGTTGCTCGTGTAGAGATGGCGTATAAAACTCCACTCAAATCGGGCGATAGTTTTTTAAGTGTGCTTAACTTGACACAAGAGGGCTTAAAATATACGTTTCACCAAAAAATATACCGTTTGCCAGATATGAAATTGTGTAATGTGGGTAGGTTTGATTGTGTGGTATTAGATCATGGCAAACTTTGTCGCAATGATGAATTAGATGTTTTTGTAGCAAGTTTACAAATTGGAAATTAGATAGTTATGAAATATATTGGAGCACATGTAAGTGCATCGGGTGGTGTGGAAAATGCGCCACTGAATGCACATGAAATTGGTGCGACTGCATTTGCATTTTTTACAAAAAATCAACGTCAATGGGTAGCTGCACCGCTTACCGAAACTTCTATTCGTTTATTTAAAGAGCGTTGTGAGGAATTGGATTACAAGCCACATCAAATTTTACCGCACGATAGTTATTTGATCAATTTAGGTTCGCCAGAAGAGGAGGGCTTGAAAAAATCGCGAGCTGCGTTTTTAGATGAAGTGCAGCGGTGTGAACAATTGGGATTAGATCGGTTGAATTTTCATCCGGGTAGTCATTTGAATAAAATATCAGAAGACGATTGTTTGAAACGCATTGCCGAATCTATCAATATCACGTTAGATGCTACACGTGGGGTGACTGCCGTGCTTGAAAATACAGCAGGACAAGGTAGTAACGTGGGTTATCGTTTTGAGCATTTACGTCAAATTATCGACCTTGTTGATGACAAATCGCGCATTGGTGTTTGTATTGATACGGCACACGCTTTTGCTGCGGGTTATAATTTGGCTACTCCCGATGGATTTCGTTCTGTTTTTCAAGAATTTGATGACGTGATTGGATTTTCATACTTACGTGGTATGCATCTCAATGATTCGAAAAAAGAGTTGTCAACGCGTGTTGACCGTCATGAAGTGTTAGGCGAAGGGCATATTGGCATAACTGTATTTGAACTGATCATGGGCGATTCTCGTTTTGATGGTATTCCGTTAATTCTTGAAACACCTGACGAAACACGCTGGAGCAAGGAGGTCGCTTGGCTTAAAAGTAATGTTAAAGCCTAACAATGAAAAGTATGTTTAAAAAGTGGTTAGAAAATTATAAGAAAGTAGTGAGACGTGCGTTGCTTTTACTTTCAAAACCAGAAATGGGTTGGCGTATTGTGGTTGACGAACAGGCGTCGTCAAAGCAAGTCACGCAGGAATATGTTATACCCTTTTTAGTGTTGTGTGTATTAGCCGAATTTTTAGGATATCTCTTGTATGGTTCATCAGGCGTACATTTTGCGGTGATTAAAGCCCTGTTTGCTGCCATTTCTCTGTTTGGTTCATGGTGGTTATCGGTAAAAATAAGTAAGTTTTTAGTGTATTTTTTCCATAAAAAAGAGATTTCAGATGCTGTGAGTTGTACTCTGGTAAGTTATAGTTTTACAGTGGTATTTTTACTTAATATCCTTTTGGCATTTTTCCCTAGTCTCTTTTTCTTAGTTTTGGTGATTCTTTATACGTTATATGTTGTGTTTGTAGGCGTTGGCGTAGTTTTAGACATAGAAGCACATTTGCGCGGAAAACTTTCAGTGTCACTTTCGCTGTTAATTATACTTTTACCGATGGTAATTGATTGGGTATTAGGAAAAATGTTGCCTAACGCACCTTTGTAAATTTTAGGTGTGTACAATTCATCATTTTGTATTATATTTGTAATCTATTGTATGAGTGCTAATAAACGTCAGTTTGCTCTTGATACTGGTAAAATAGCATTTGATCAGCGTCATAGTCAAACGATAAAGTTTAATATTTCCAAATACGATGCGGCTGTAGCCAAAGGGTTCGGGCGTTATCCCAATCTGGCATTAGCACGTCAGCAAGCAGCCCGTATAAAACGTGAAACACTAGCACATTTAGATACTTATTTACTTCAATTTGAAGAAAATAGTGTGCGTCATGGTACCGAAGTGCATTGGGCACAAACGGCTGATGAAGCACTGGACATTATTAAGGCGTTAGTAACCGAAGTTTCGGCAAAATCGATTGTGAAAAGTAAATCGATGACGACTGAGGAAATTGAGTTAAACGCAGCAGTTGAAGCATTGGGATGCGAATCGGTAGAGACTGATTTAGGCGAATTTATTGTACAAGTTGCGGGCGAGCGACCATATCACATTGTTACGCCGGCTATGCACAAATCGAAAGGCGATATAGCACAGTTGTTTAACGAGAAATTTGGCACTGATATTAATGCAACTCCTGAAGAGTTAACGGCTTATGTACGTGGCGTGTTACGTCAAAAATTTATATCGGCTGACATTGGAGTGACAGGCGCTAATTTTTTGGTAGCCGACACAGGTTCTATTTCGGTTACTGAAAATGAAGGCAATGGATTGATGACGATGTCATTTCCAAAATTACACATTGTAATTGCTGGCATCGAAAAAGTGATTCCAAAAATGGAACAGTTAGGGCTATTTTATCCATTGTTGGCAGCACATGGTACAGGACAACAGATGACTGTCTATAATTCGTTGGTTAGTGGACCACGTCAACAAGGTGAAACAAACGGACCGGAGCGCATGGTGGTGATTTTGCTCGATAATGGGCGTACAACATTATATGCTGATGCAGAATCGCGCGAATCACTGGCTTGTATTCGTTGTGGGGCGTGTCTGAATGCTTGTCCAGTGTATAAAACGATTGGTGGTTATACGTACAACACAACTTATTCAGGACCAATAGGTTCGGTAATTACTCCGTTTTATAAAGGATTTAAAGCGTATGGACATTTGAGTTTTGCTTCGTCGTTGTGTGGTCAGTGTGCCGAAGTGTGTCCTGTACGCATTCCGCTGACGAACTTATTATTGGCTAATCGCCGAAAAATGGTGGAGCGTGGTTTACAACCCACAGGTGAAAAAACGGTGATGCGTGGTTTTAAACTGTTGGCAAGCTATCGGATAGGATTTGATTTTGCACCTGCTTGGCTTAAAAATAGCGTACTTTATCCGCTCAATTTCTTTGGCTGGGGCAATAAGCGCGCTATGCCTACGTTTGCTAAAAAAAGCTTTTCTCAAACATATAGAAAACAAAAATAATGAATGATATAAAAAAATGGATTTACCTAGTTTTGGTGTTGGTTTTAGCGAGCTGTGAAGCCGATTTTCAAACTTGGAAAGATTTGAACGCCAATTGGTTGGTTCAAAATAAAGCACAGCATGCTGCCGCCAACGATTTGAAAATATTACCATCAGGTGTGCAATATCAAATTTTTCACAATGGACCAGGATCTACTCCAAAACCTACAAATTCATATGTTATGATGACTTACACTGCCAAATTGGTGGATGGTACAGTGTGCGATTCTGGTAGTGGCGAAAATGGATTAGCAGTGAGCGATTTAATACCTGGTTTGAAAGAAGTCTTGTGTTTGATGAGTGCACCTTCATATGCTAAAATTTATGTGCCTTACACGATGGCGTATGGTGTAGATGGTTCAAAATTAGCAGGTGGTAATTTTCATATTCCGCCGTATTCAACTATGATTTTTGAAATTGACCTTCATGATGTAGTAAATTATTAACTATGAAACGATTAATAACTTTGTTGGCGTTGGTGGCGGTAACGCTTACTGTTGCCGCACAAACCTACACTGCCGCATCGGTTCCTAATCCGAAATTGCGTTGTAATAGCTGTTATGTTTCTAATCCGGATGGCATTTTGTCGTCGTCGGCAGAGCAACGTTTAAATCAGATCTTGACCAATTTGGAAGCCAAAAATTCGGTACAAGTGGCCGTGGTAGTTATCAATTCTATCGGTTACGATGACGAATACACCTTTGCTCATGAGTTGTTCAATTTATGGCGTATTGGTAAAGAAGGTAAAGATAATGGCGTTTTGATTTTGTTTGTAAGCGATATTCGTGCCGTGAAAATAGAAACTGGTTATGGCGTGGAAGGCTTATTGCCCGATGCTGTATGTGACGGTATTTTGAACGATGTCATGTTTCCGTATTTTAGACACGCTTATTATGATGAAGGATTTATTGCTGGTGTAGAGGCTATTAAATCGCGTTTGACAACCGATGAAGCCATGGAAGAGCTATTGCTCAACACTAACTCTCCTCGCTCGAATTTTGTTAATGCTGTGGCGACGTATTTGGTTATTGCGTTTATAGTGTTGCTTATTCTAAGTTGGTGGAGCTATTTTGTGGGACGTCGCTTACAAGGCGAAAATAATGTACAATATAAACGATTAAGAACTATAACCAACGTTTCTAAATTTTTAGCTTTTATATTTCCATTACCGATAGCGCTATTTGCTTTGTGGATCAACTATAAGCGTAAAAGAATACGTCGAAAACCGATTTCATGTCACGTTTGTGGGCAAACTATGCGTTTACTCTCCGAAAAAGAGGAAGATACCTATTTAAAATCTGATCAAATTGCAGAAGAAGACGTAAAATCTGTTGATCATGATGTGTGGTTGTGTGACGCTTGTCAAGCAACTCGTATTTTGCCTTATGTGGCATCTACGATGTATCAGAAATGTCCCCAGTGTGGTGCCTTAACGTATAAGTTAGACAGTGATAAAGTAATTGTACCCGCTACAACTCTAAACAAAGGACGTGGTGAAAAAGTGTATGAATGCAAGCATTGTAAGTTTAAAAAAATCGTACCTTATGTTATTCCTATAATTATTGTGGCTTCTTCTTCGGGACGCAGTGGAAGCCGTGGAGGTTTTGGAGGAGGCGGTTTTGGTGGTGGCTTCAGCGGTGGCGGTGGTGCCGGTGGACGATTTTAATTTCAAACATATTATATTTAATAATTTTTAAAACAGACAATTATGAAAAAAGGAACGGTTATTTTGATTTCTGTATTGGCGTTTGTTGCCATTATTGCGCTTTGGGTTATGAGTGCATACAATAAATTGGTTGTTGCAGAAGAGAGTGTTACTACAGAGTGGGCAAATGTTGAATCGCAATACCAACGTCGTGCCGATTTAATTCCCAATTTAGTAAGCACCGTAAAAGGTTATGCTGCACACGAACAAGAAACATTAGATGCTGTGGTATCGGCTCGTGCTAAGGCTACTCAAATGAGTGTAAATGCTCAAGATTTAACCCCTGAAAAATTACAAGAATTTCAAGCTGCACAGGGTGAAGTTGGTTCTGCTTTGGGACGTTTATTGATGATTGCTGAAAATTATCCAGATTTGAAAGCTAATCAGAATTTTTTAGCTTTACAAGAACAATTGGAAGGTACTGAAAATCGTATTCAAGTTGCTCGTCAAAAATTCAACCTTACAGCTAAAACTTACAACACTAGTATTCGTCGTTTCCCAACCAATATCATAGCTAGTATGTTTGGTTTTGAATCAAAAGCTTATTTTGAAGCTGAAGTTGGTGCCGCAACTGCTCCTAAAGTTGATTTTTAAGTAAAAAGACATAGATGAAAAGACTCTTTTTAGTTTTACTATTATCGGCATTTGTCATAGGTGGTGTATTAGCACAACGTTTGGGCGCTGTAGCTGGTTATCAGTTGAATACGCCATTCCCTTCGACCAATGTTGATGGAGTAAACTTTAATGAGCGTGTGGGCTCAGGATTTCATGTAGGTTTGTTGGCAGATTGGGATATGACAACCCGTTGGGGATTGGAGTTGGGAGCGATGTACAGTTTACGCTCTTCATCTTATAATTTGTCGTACACTTCCGATACAACTACCATTTTTAAACGTCAACTCTACTACTTGGATGTTCCGCTGCACGTATATGTTAATTTCCCGATAAAAAAATGGGCGTTAGCCCTATATGTAGGTCCTTCGTTTAATGTTGGTCTACACGGTAAAGACATTGCATGGGAAAATACGCCGATGCAGAAACCCGTTACGCTTGAAACAGAAGATATGTATGGCGATGATGGTCGTTTGAATCGATTTGAAATAGCTGCGGAACTTGGTTTGACTGCTAAATATAAAAATTATGAAGTGCGTGCTAGTTATCAAATAGGTGTAAATGATGTCACAAAAGATAATTATCGATGGACTTTAGATTTGCCTACGGGCTCTAAAACCTACTTTAATCAAGGTGAGTTGAAACTCTCCGTAGCGTACCTATTCGACTTGGGCAAATAAATTTGCATTATATGCATAGAAGTTGAAGGATTTTTATTATCTTTGTATAGCGAAATTTTATTTATTAAATACTTATTAAAACTCTATCAATATGATTAATTACAAAGACTTAGGTTTGGTAAATACACGTGAAATGTTTGCCAAAGCCATTAAAGGTGGCTATGCAATTCCTGCATTTAACTTTAATAATATGGAGCAGCTTCAAGCTATTGTTATGGCTGCAGCTGAAACAAAATCACCAGTGATTCTCCAAGTGTCGAAAGGCGCTCGTGCTTATGCTAATCAAACATTGTTGCGCTATATGGCCGAAGGTGCTGTTGGTTATGCCAAAGAGTTAGGTTGGGAAAATCCTCAAATTGCACTACATCTTGACCATGGTGATAGCTTTGAAACTTGCAAAAGTTGTATCGATATGGGCTTCTCATCGGTAATGATTGATGGTTCACATTTGCCTTACGATGAAAACGTGGCGTTGACTAAAAAAGTGGTTGAATATGCTCACGCTCATGATGTAACAGTAGAGGGCGAGCTGGGTGTGTTAGCTGGTGTTGAAGATGAAGTTTCTGCCGAACATCACACATATACAAAACCAGAAGAAGTTGTTGATTTTACAACTAAAACAGGTTGTGATTCATTGGCTATATCAATTGGTACAAGTCACGGTGCTTATAAGTTTACACCAGAACAGTGTACCCGTAACGAGAAAGGTGTGTTAGTTCCACCTCCATTAGCATTTGATATTTTGGAAGCTATTGAAAAAGAGTTACCAGGCTTTCCGATTGTATTACATGGTTCTTCTTCAGTTCCACAAGAAGAAGTTGCAACTATCAACAAATATGGTGGTAATTTACCTGATGCCATTGGTATTCCTGAAGAGCAATTACGTAAAGCTGCTAAATCGGCTGTATGTAAAATCAATATTGACTCTGATAGCCGCTTAGCGATGACTGCAGCTATTCGCAAAACTTTAGCTGAGAACCCAGGTGAGTTTGACCCACGTAAATATTTAGCTCCTGCTCGTGAAAGCATGAAAAAAATGTACATTCACAAAATTATCAATGTGCTTGGTAGCGACGGTAAAGCTTAATAGTAATTAACTAAATACGAAAAAGGATTTCACATCGGTGAAATCCTTTTTTTATATTATTTGACTACGAATATCTATTTTTTATTAGCCTTTTTGCGTTTGGTTTTTGCTTTTGGTGCATTACTTTCATCGGCAATAATAGCTTTACAATCCTCTAATGTTAATTCGTTAGTTTTCATTGTTTTAGGGATTTTGTAGTTACTGCCGTTGTGTGCGATGTAGGCACCAAAACGTCCGTTAAGCACTAGAATATCATCTTCGGGGAAGTGTTTTATCTGTTTATTTTTATCTTCTTGGCGTTTGGCTTCTATAATTTCAATAGCCTCTTCATAAGTGGTTTCTAGTGGATCTTTACCTTTTGGTAACGAGTAAAACGTTTTTCCATGTTTTATGTATGGGCCAAAACGTCCTACGGCTATAATCATGTCTGTGTCTTCATATTTACCAACATTCATGGGAAGTTTGAATAGTTCTAATGCTTCTTCCAATGTAATGCTTTCCAAACTTTGACCTTTTTGTAGAGCCGAAAATTTTGGTTTTTCTTCGTCTGTAGCTTCACCTATTTGTATCACCGAGCCAAAGCGACTGATTTTTGCATACACAGGTTTGCCTGATTTTGGGTCGATACCTAAATAACGTTCACCTGCTTTTTTACCGGTTGTAGCAATGGCTTTTTTGACGTGAGGATGAAATTTTTTGTAAAAATCATCAATGTTTTCAGTCCATTTTGTTGTACCTTCTGCAATTTCGTCAAAAGATTCTTCAACTTTTGCGGTAAAATTATAATCTAAAATAGAGGGGAAATGTACGGTAAGAAAATCGTTTACCACAATACCAATGTCGGTAGGCGAAAGTTTTCCCTTTTCCACGCTTCCTTTCTCTTTTTTAACCTCTTCTTTGATGGTACCATTGCGTAGCGTTAATAGGTGGTAAGTACGAGGATTATTCACAATTTCACGTTTATCAACGTATTCACGATTTAAAATTGTAGAAATCGTTGGTGCATAGGTTGATGGACGACCAATACCTAACTCTTCAAGTTTACGTACCAACGAGGCTTCTGTATAGCGTGGTGGTTTTTGTGAAAAACGTTCTTGTGCTACAGCCTCTTTTAAGTTTACCGTTTGTTGTTCGCTCAATACGGGCAATAAACCACTATGGTCTTGCTCTTGTTCATCGTCAACCGACTCCATGTAAACGCGTAAGAAACCATCAAAAGTTAACACTTCGCCGGTAGCAACAAAAAGTTCTGTATTTCCATTAATACCAATGGTAATAGTAGTACGTTCTACTTCAGCATCAGCCATTTGCGATGCAATAGTGCGTTTCCAAATCAGTTCATAGAGTTTTTGCTCTTGTGATGAACCTGTAATGTTGTGTTCGCTAATGTAAGTTGGACGAATAGCTTCGTGAGCCTCTTGTGCGCCTTTGGTTTTGGTGTGATATTTTCGTATGCGTAGGTAGTTATCGCCAGCGATGTTTTTAATTTCATGGCTGATAGTGCCTAACGCCAAATCAGATAAATTGAGCGAGTCGGTACGCATATAGGTAATTTTCCCCGATTCGTAGAGCTTTTGTGCAATGCGCATGGTTTGTGAAACAGAGTAACCTAATTTGCGTGATGCTTCCTGTTGTAAAGTTGAGGTGGTAAATGGTGCAGCAGGTGATTTTTTACCCGGATTTTTCTCAATTTTTTCAATAGTGAACGTAGCATTAGTACAACTTTGTAAGAATTGATGAGCTTCCTCTCTGGTTGCAAAACGATGCTTTAATTCTGCCTGAAATTCACAAGGCTCTCCATGTAGGTCAGTGCCACTAAATAGTGCTGTTACTTTGTATGAGGCTTCTGCAACGAAGTTTTGAATTTCGCGTTCACGCTCTACCACTAAACGCACAGTAACTGATTGTACACGTCCTGCCGATAGCGAAGGTTTAATTTTACGCCAAAGTACAGGCGATAGTTCAAATCCTACAATGCGGTCGAGTACACGGCGTGCTTGTTGTGCATCAACTAAGTTCAGATCAATATCACGTGGATTTTCAATAGCGTGTAGAATAGCAGGTTTTGTAATTTCGTGAAATACGATGCGACGTGTGTTCTCTTTATTTAGTTTGAGTTCGTCGAATAGGTGCCACGCAATAGCTTCTCCTTCGCGGTCTTCATCGGAGGCTAACCAAACAATATCAGCCTCTTTTGCAGCTTTTTTCAAATCGCCTACCACCTTTTTCTTATCATCGGGAACGACATATGTCGGTTTGTAGTTATTTTCTAAGTCAATGCCAAAATCTTTCTCTTTTAAATCGCGTATATGTCCAAAACTAGACATAACAGTATAATCTTTTCCTAAAAATTTTTCAATTGTTTTAGCTTTTGCTGGAGATTCCACAATAACGAGGTTCTTGTGCATAGTAGTTTGGTTGATTTGAAATTTTACTTTTAAAATTGTGCAAAGTAACAAAAACTATTTCTTATGTGCCAAATTTTTAGAAAACTATTTTTGTCGATACACCTTATATAATAGGAAAAAAGGTAGCAGAGTAGATGTATTAACGAATTGTATAACAGATTGTTGACATGAATCAAAGAACAATTATAAAATAATGTTTTTTATGTATTAAAATCCAAATAAAATCGTAATTTTGTGAAACTAAAACTTACTAAATCTCTATTTAATGGAATTAACGCCAGGCATAATCGCCGAAACAAAGAGACAAGTAACCGAAAATGATACCGCTTTGCATCTTGCTTCTGGTTCATTACCAGTTTTAGCCACACCTGCAGTGGTCGCTTGGATGGAACATTGCGCTACTTGTCTGATCGACTCGCAATTACAACCGCACGAAACATCTGTTGGAACGGCCATTGATGTGCTTCATATCAAAGCATCGGCTGTGGGCGAATGGATTACGTGTCGTGCTGAGTTGATGGCTGTAGAAGGACGCCAATTGCATTTCACGATTGTAGCTACAAATACCAATGGAGAATCCGTTGCAACTGCCAAACATACACGTGTGTTAGTGGATGTTGAACGTTTTATGGCGAAGTTTAAATAAATTGTATTTTTTATTTTTAAAAATATATGATATGAAATTTAGTTGGATAAAAAAACTGCTTGGCGGTTTGTGCTTGAGTTCTGTAGCCTTTGTATTTCAGGCATGTTACGGGACTCCGCAAGATTTTGGTGAAGATATGTGGGTAGAAGGAAAAGTTACTGACAAAACCACTGGACTTCCTATTAAAGGCATCAAAGTGTCGGTAGTGGATAGAATGCAATACCTTTATACCAACGAAGATGGCGATTTTTCCTTTTATACGATGCGTGCTGATAGTACGGTGGTGCGTTTTGAGGATGTTGATTCCATTGAGAATGGTAGTTATGCTTCGAAAGAGATTGTGCTCTCCGATTCGTTGCGTGTAGTAAATTTAGCTGTCGATTTGGATGAGGTGAAATGAAACGACGCATTGAACAATTCCTGTTTCGACAATTTCGAGCGATAGAAACTCAACGACACGAACTGAATTATCTATTTTGGGAGTGTACCACGCGGTGTAATTTGAATTGTTTACACTGTGGTAGTGATTGTGCCAAAGATAGTGCACATCAGGATATGCCGTTGGATGATTTTTTGCAAGCACTGGATACAATCAAGCATCCTTCGCCCAATTTAATGGTGGTGTTGACCGGTGGCGAGCCGCTTTTACGTAAAGATATTGAGCTGTGCGGTCGCGAGATTAAAAAACGTGGCATGCGTTGGAGCATGGTGTCTAATGGCTATTTGTACAACGAGCAAAAGCATGTAGCTTTGTTAAATGCTGGACTTGGTGCATTAACTATTAGTCTCGATGGTTTAGAAGCGTCTCATAATTGGTTGCGTCGTAATCCTAAAAGTTTTGAGCGAGCCGATGTGGCGATAGGTTTAGCAGCCAATGCGCCTCGTCTTAATTTCGATGTGGTGACGTGTGTCAATAGTCGTAATATAGATGAACTGACGGCTATTAAAAATTACTTAGTTACCAAACACGTGAAAGCGTGGCGTTTGTTTACCATTATTCCTATTGGACGAGCGAAAGATAATCTAGAATTATTTTTGACCGATAGTCAGTTTCAAGAATTGATGGATTTTATTGCAGAAACGCGTAACAAAGGCGATATAGACGTTAAATTTAGTTGCGAAGGTTACGTGGGTGATTATGAAAAACGCGTGCGAGATACACGGTTTTTCTGCCGTGCAGGAATCAATATTGGTTCCGTATTGATTGATGGTTCTATTTCGGCGTGTCCTAATATTGATCGGTCGTTTGCACAAGGTAATATTTACCACGACAATTTAGACATGGTGTGGCATACCAAGTTTCAACTTTTTAGAGATAGAAGTTGGACTAAACGTGGTAAGTGTGCTAACTGTAAAGAATATAAACAGTGTCAAGGTAACGGATTTCATTATTGGCATGGCGATAAACAGCAAGTGTTAGTGTGTCACAATGAACGTTTGAAAACGAATTAAAGAGCGTAGTAAAATAATAAAAAGCCAATTCAATTGAATTGGCTTTTTATTATGAAATATTAATTAAATAAACAGATTGATATTAGCCTGATCAGCTCGTTCCATGTAGGTTGCTACACCGCCAATGCTCACTTCATTCATCAATTCTTCACGTTTGATGCCCATCATATCCATTGACATTTGACAAGCGATAAACTCAACACCTTGGTCTAAAGCTGATTGGCGCATTTGTTCTAGTGAATCGATTTGTTTTAATTTCATCAAGTAACGCATCATGCGCGTGCCTAAACCGCCCATATTCATTTTGGATAATTTGAGTTGGAGTGAACTGGAAGGTAACATCATACCAAACATTTTACCCCAAATATCTTTTTGAACCCGACCTTTTTTCTGTTTTTTTATTACGTTTAATCCCCAGAAGGTGAAAAAGACGGTTACTTTTTGACCTGTAGCAGCTGCACCATTAGCTAAAACAAATGTAGCTAAAACTTTGTCGAGGTCATCACTGAACATAATAAATGTTTTTGCTTTACTTTCGGAGGAAGTTGTTGCTTTACGAGCTTTTGTATCTTGTTTTTCGATAGTTGCACTGTAGCGTCCTTTGTCCGATGATTGACTAATGAGACGATTACCTGTAGTATTACACCACGCTTGAATATCGCGTGCAAATCCAGGATCGGTGGCAATAATTTCTACACGTTCACCAATTTCCATTTTATCTGTTGCCTGTTTGACTTTTAAAATTGGACCAGGACATTGTAATCCACAAGCATCCACTTGCATTATTTTTGTTTCAACATGTGGAGTATTTACGGTTGAAGCCATATGTGAAGCGGTTTTAGATGTTTGTTTTTTAGGTGTATAATCTGCAGTTACTGTTTGATATAACGAGCTTCCTCCAATTAAATTTCTCACATTGGTAAAACCATTACCAAGCAGAATGCGTTGTGCTAAATAGGCTCTTAAACCCATACCGCAATAAACAATAATTGGCGTATCTTTTTTGAATTCAGCAAGGTGGTTGCGGAGTTCGTCTAAAGGAATATTTATAGCACTTTTGATACCGCCAAATTCGCATTCATCATGAGTGCGTACGTCAACGAGTGTAGCTCCCTCTTCTAAAGCTTTACTTAATTCTCGCCAGTAAATTGGTGGCATGGTACCATTTAAGATATTGCCTGCCGCATAGCCAGCAATCGCCAGTGGATCTTTTGCTGATGAAAAGGGTGGAGCATAGGCGTGTTCCAATTGTTGTAAATCGTAAATGGTTCCTTTATGTTTAATGACGAGTGCTGCTTGATCAATGCGTTTATCTACCCCTGTACAACCTACTATTTGGGCACCGTAAACAGTTCCATCTTTGGGTGAAAAAGTTAGTTTTGTGGTGATGGGCATAGCACCAGGATAATAACTAGCATTAGATCCACTTTTTGTGGTGACTGTGGCATAATCAATATTCAATTGTTTAAGTCGTTTGGCAGGGATACCGGTAGAAGCTACAGTTAAATCAAATACTTTTGCTATCGATGTACCAATTGCGCCTTCGTAAGTATATTTATTACCGAATATCATATTGTCAGCCACCAATCGTGCTTGTCGGTTGGCTGGATTAGCTAAATAGTTGAGCCAAGGTTTTCCTGTAATAGGGTGTTTGAATTCAATAGCGTCACCAACGGCATAAATATCTTTATTAGATGTTTGCAAATAATCATTGACATAAATGCCTTTCATTTCGCCAATGGTTAGTCCTGCTTCCTGTGCCAATTTAGTTTGCGGACGCACACCCATAGATAGAATGACAAGATCGGCATCGATTTTTTCACCGTCTGTCATACACGCTTTTAATTGGTTATTAATAACTGCAAAACTCTCCACACATTTTCCCAAATGGAGGTCAACACCTTTCATGGTCAACTCTTGATGAACCAGTGATGCCATTGAAAAGTCTATGGGTGCCATTACTTGGTCTATCACTTCTATGATTGAAACATGTATGCCCAGCTGATGGAGGTTTTCAGCCATTTCTAATCCAATAAAACCTGCACCTACTATGACAGCTTTTTTTACTGTATGTGTGTCAATATACGCTTTAATTTGATCAGTGTCGTCTACATTGCGTAGGGTAAAAATTCCTTCAAGATCAATACCTTTCAATGGTGGTTTAAAAGGTGAAGCACCGGGTGATAGGAGTAGTTTATCGTAAGTTTCGGTGTAATGCGTGCCGTCAGCTTTTTGTATTAAAACTTCATGTTTTTTAGGGTCGATAGAGAGTGCTTCGTGTTCTACACGCACATCAATATTGAATCGATTTCCAAATACTTCAGGTGTTTGTACAAATAATTTATCGCGCTCTTGAATCGTTCCACCAATGTAATAAGGTAGTCCACAATTAGCATACGAAATGTATTTTCCTTTTTCAAGTAAAATAATTTCTACCGATTCATCAATTCTGCGCATTCTAGCAGCAGCAGTGGCACCACCAGCCACTCCACCTACGATAAGAATTTTCATAACAAGAGGTTTTATTTAGGTTATTTTGTGTAGCTACTCACTACTTACAAATGTAATACTTTTTTGTGATAAAAAATAGGGCTATGTATGTAAAAAATAAATATGTTTTTGAGGGAATACAAAATTATAACATTAGTTATCTTTGTCACATAATTATCTTTTAAAATCGGACTTATGAAAGCAAAATGGATTATTGTTTTAGGATGTATTCTTGCACTGTGTTCTGGGTGCAAAGTGTTGAGTCTTTTCACGCAATTTGATTTGGCATATAACTCCACAGTGGTTGTGCCATCCTCTATAAATCGGACTCTGCCGTTTGATATTCCTACACCAGAAATACAAACTAATTCAGAATCACACTTTTCGGTAAATCAAACTCAATCCAATTTAATTGAAGAAATAAGTCTTAAAGAGTTGGGGGTGAATTTAAAATCACCAGAATCAGGAGATTTTAGTTTTTTGAATGAAATTCGTGTGTTTATTGTCACCAAAGGACTGCCCGATAAAGAAATTGCTTGGTTAACAAATATTCCTGATACAATAGGAAAGGAGTTACAACTTAATGTTACTCAAGAAAATGTGATGGACTACATCAAACAAGAGTCGTTTTCGTTGCGTGTACGTGTGACTACGGATAAATTGATAACAGTTGATCACGAAATAGATATCCGTGCTGTGTTACATGTTGATGCAAAAATATTTGGATTATAATTTTAGTGTGGTGACTAAAAAAAGCCAGATTTTATGATTCATAAAATCTGGCTTTTTGCTTTGTGCGCAAGATGAGACTCGAACTCACACGAGGTTACCCTCACTACCCCCTCAAAGTAGCGTGTATACCAATTTCACCACTTGCGCATTTTGTGCCCAAAACAGGACTCGAACCTGCACAACCTTGCGGTCACTAGTCCCTGAAACTAACGCGTCTACCAATTCCGCCATTTGGGCTTCAACTCTTTTTTGAATAAAAAAGGCAGCCTCATACTGCCTTAAAAGTGAGCGAAAAACGGGACTCGAACCCGCGACCCCAACCTTGGCAAGGTTGTGCTCTACCAACTGAGCTATTTTCGCAAAATATTTGTGTACAACTGCCTCTCACAATTGCGATGCAAAATTATCCATTTATTTTGAATTTACAAAACAAACAGATGAAAAAATAATAAATTACACTTTGACAGTCATTCTTTCGTGCTTATATTATTTATTGTAATAAAAAAAATGTACTTTTGTGCTCCTTAATAATCAGATGGTGTGAAGTAATAACTGAGCTTATCACATTGTAAGTAAAAAATCGAATTATGACCAAAATTATTGAAAAAGAAGCTCCTAAGAGAAGCTTGAATTTTATTGAGCAAATTGTTGAAGATGACGTTAAAGCTGGGTTAAATGGTGGACGTGTTCAGACACGTTTCCCGCCAGAGCCAAACGGGTATTTACACATTGGTCACGTGAAAGCTATTTGTATTGATTTTGGCATTGCCGAAAAATATAATGGTATTTGCAACCTTCGATTTGACGATACCAATCCTGTGAAAGAAGACGTGGAGTACGTTGATGCGATTATGAACGACATAAAATGGCTTGGTTTTCACTGGGAAAATGTGTTTTATGCATCTGATTATTTCCAAAAACTATATGATTTGGCTATTCGTTTTATCAAAGAAGGTAAGGCGTATGTTGATGAACAATCGTCTGAAATGATTGCCCAACAAAAAGGAACGCCAACAACACCGGGTGTTAATAGTCCGTTTCGTGATCGTCCGATTGAAGAAAGTTTGGATTTGTTCCAACGCATGAACAAAGGCGAATTTCCTGAAGGTTCGATGGTGTTGCGTACTAAAATTGATATGGCGCATTCCAATATGCATTTCCGCGACCCAATTATGTATCGTATCATTTTATCGCATCCGCACCACCGTACAGGTTACGATTGGAAAGTCTATCCAATGTATGATTTTGCTCACGGACAAAGTGATTATTTTGAAGGCGTAACACACTCTATTTGCACTCTTGAATTTGAAGTTCACCGTCCGCTTTACGATTGGTATCTTGACCAATTTGTAGAGGGCGATTATCGTCCAAAACAGCGCGAATTTAACCGTTTAAATATCACTTATACTGTGATGAGCAAACGTAGAATGTTGCAGTTGGTGCAAGAAGGTTTGGTGAACGGTTGGGATGACCCACGTATGCCTACTGTTGGCGGTTTGCGTCGCCGTGGTTACACGCCTGAAGCTATTCGTGATTTTATCGATCGTATTGGTTATACTAAAGTAGAGGGCTTGATTGATGTGTCGTTGCTTGAGTATTCTATTCGTGAAGATTTAAAACCTAAAGCAACACGTGTATGCGCTATTTTAGATCCAATTAAGTTGGTGATTTCTAACTATCCTGTAGGAAAAACAGAAATTTTAACCACAGAAAATAATCCTGATAACGACACAGCTGGAACTCGTGAAATTACGTTTGCCAGAGAACTCTACATTGAGCGTGGTGATTTCAAAGAAGAAGGATCAAAAGATTTTTTCCGTTTGAGTCCAAATGGTCGTGAAGTGCGTTTGAAAAGTGCTTACATTGTAAAAGCTACAGGGTGCGAAAAAGATGCAGCGGGGAATATCACTACAGTGTATTGCGAATATGATCCAACCACGAAAAGTGGAACTGAAGGTGGTAATCGTAAAGTGAAAAGTACTATAAATTGGGTGGAAATCAATTCTAGTGTCGAAGCAGAAGTGCGTTTGTATGATCGTCTATTTGCTATTGAAGATCCAGCAGCATCGGACAAGGATTTTCGTGATTTGTTGAATCCAGATTCGCTTACTGTGGTAACTGGTTGTCGTATGGAGGCTGCGTTAGCAGAAGCGAAACCATTGGATAAGTTCCAATTTCTGAAAATTGGTTACTTCACTGTTGATTTAGACAGTACACCTGATAAACTCATATTCAATCGTACTGTTTCACTTAAAGATACATGGGCAAAGAAAAGCTAAATAATAAATGAGGGTGCGGTAACAAACCCTCATTTATTTATGTTTTTAAGTAAAATGTAGAAAAAAAGATATTTGCACGGTTTTTGATATAAATTAAAGTGTCTTTGAATAATGGAGTAAGCGAAAATCCACCAAAAGAGTAGCATGTGTTAAAATAAAAAGGATTATGAAGAAACAAAATGTTTTTAAAACTGTTTTTATTGCACTCACCCTAATGATTTCATTAGCAAGTTGTGCTAATGAGGAAGTAATTCCTGCGGCTAAACTTCCAGCTGAAGTTCAAACGTATATTTCTACACACTTCCCAACTCATACTATTTTGCAGGCGGTGGTAGATATTGATGGGTTCACTAAAACTTATGATATTTTACTATCGGATCGTGTTAAGTTAGAATTTAATAGAAAAGGTCAAGTGATTGATATTGACAGTGAAACTGCATTGCCAGATAGTGTTATTCCGGAAAAAATCCGTCAGTATGTTGCGGCTAATTATCCTGCATCAGTTATTGTCGGGTGGGAATTAGAAGATCGTCATCAACAAGTTAAGCTCAACAATGGTCTTGATTTAGAATTTACTATGAGTGGCGACTTTCTGCGAATCGATGCTTAATTATAGTGAATAAATACTATATAAAATAAGGTCTAACAACATGTTAGACCTTATTTTATATCAATTGCTCGTGTGTAACGTTATTACTGTAATTTCAGGGCGCATACCTAAACGAAATGGAATGCCTACATAACCTAAACCACGGTTTACAAAAAGAAATTGTTCTGCTTCTTGGTATAAGCCGTCCCACTCTTCAAAAATCCAATGCGAAGGCGACCACTTTATACCGAATGCATCGATACCCAGCTGTGCGCCATGTGTGTGACCAGCAAGTGTCAGTGTGATTTCTGGGTGTTGTAATACTTCGGCTCGCCAGTGTGTAGGATCATGACTCAAAAGGATATTGAACGTGGTAGATAAACTGTCGATAGCTTTAGATAAGTTACCATAACATGGAAATGGATCTACACCACAGTTTTCAACGCCCACAACACCAATTTGAGCAGAATCGCGTCTGATGATACGGTGTTCGTCGAGTAATAAATCGAAACCAAAACGTTTGTAAAGTGCTTTTACGCTATTTAAATTCGCCATATTTTCTTCAGGTGTTTTCCATGTGACGTAGTCGCCATAATCGTGATTGCCTAAAATGGCATATTTCCCCAAAGTAGCATGAAGTTTTAAAAATGGTGTATCAAGACCGTTCCCCTCTTCGGCAGTGAGATTTACCAAATCGCCTGTGAGCAGAATTAAATCAGGTTGTTCGCTATTTACACTATCGGTTATAGTAGTTAAATAGGCTTTAGCATTACTCAAATTACCTAAGTGAACATCTGAAATTTGTACTAGTTTTAAGTTATCAAACGCTTCGGGTAGTTGGTCTGTTATGATTTCTATGCGCCTTACTTCTAAATGATAACGATCAATAGCACCCCAAATTAAGCCACCAGCTATGATGATACCTACAGGATAACCCAAGAGTTGTCGTAGATGGATTTTTTTTCTAAAAATGTGTTTAAAAAGTGTATCTATCACCGAAAATAGTGCAATGATATTAGCTGGTAAAAATAGGGTCATATACAACCAAATAAACCATAAAAAGCTCGATTGATAGGGGTTGAGGACGCTAAGTCGGAATAAAAAGAACACTACTAAAAATAGCGTAGGAATAGTCCATATCAATGTTTTAAGAAGAGGATGTATCGACTTGTCCTTCATACCAAGTTGTGCAATAATGGCAGGTAAATAGGTGATGACCAGATTGAAAAGGACAAACTGAATATAGAATTTCATATAATTTGTTTTTTACAAAAATAGCATAAAAACAAGTGGAATTTACTTTTTTTATTTTTTTTAGTAAAAAAAGAGTATCTATTAAAGACAAGTAACTAATTTTGTATTGTTATCCAAACATCAATTATAAAATATGCAAGAAGAAAATCGAGAAAAAACAATTTATAAAGTTACCTGGGTTGGTTTTTTTGTCAACTTGGTACTGTCAATTGCTAAATTATTAGCTGGAATTTTTGGAAAAAGTGGCGCTATGATAGCCGATGCTGTTCACTCAATATCTGACTTCGCAACTGATTTGGTGGTACTTGTGTTTGTCCGAGTGGCGGCTAAGCCCAAGGATGAAAATCATGATTATGGTCATGGCAAATTTGAAACTATAGCTACAATTATCATAGGATTAGCACTGTTTGCTGTTGCTGTTGGTATCTTTATCAATAGTTTTGGGCTTGTTGGTCGTGTTCTTAAAGGTGAGGTAATTGAACGCCCGGGATTGATTGCATTGATAGCGGCTGTAGTCTCAATTGTTACAAAAGAGTGGTTGTATTGGTACACGTTGGAGGTTGCTAAACGTGTTAATTCGCCCGCAGTAAAGGCGAATGCATGGCATCATCGCTCAGATGCATTTTCGTCAATTGGTACATTGTTTGGTATTGGTGGTGCTTATTTTTTAGGCGACAAATGGCGTGTGTTGGATCCAGTGGCAGCTATAATTGTCAGTCTGTTAATTGCTAAAGTAGCGTACGATTTGGTAATGCCAAGTTTAAATGAGTTGGTGGAGCGATCGTTACCGAAAGAGCAAGAGGATGAAATTTTAGCTTTGATTATGCAAGATCCATCGTTGAGCGATCCGCATAATCTGAAAACACGACGAATAGGTTCTAACATTGCTATCGAAGTTCACGTCCGTGTTCCCGGCGATATGACGGTGGAAAAATCACATAATTTAACGGTCAATATTGAACAAAAATTGAAAGAAAAGTATGGTGTAGGTACGCAAGTTATCATTCATATTGAGCCTGTAATATGATGTAACTTGTTTAAATTTAAATCCAGTGTTGAATTAACGTCTGGTGAGTTTCACCACATTTTCTACGTGGTGTGTATGAGGAAACATATCTACGGGCTGAACGGCATCTACACGATATTTGCTATCTAGGAGTTGTAAATCGCGAGCTTGGGTAGCCGGATTACAACTTACGTACACAATTCGTTTTGGTGCAGCATTGAGGATAACGTTTATTACATCTTGATGCATACCTGCACGTGGTGGGTCTGTAATAATCACATCGGGACGCCCATGCTTTTCGATAAATTGATCGGTGAGAATCTCTTTCATATCACCTGCAAAAAACAATGTGTTATCAATGTTATTAAGCGATGAGTTGACTTTCGCATCTTCAATAGCTTCTGGAACATATTCAATTCCAATGACTTGTTTCGCACGTTTGCTTATAAAGTTAGCAATGGTTCCCGTTCCTGTATATAGATCGTACACAAGTTCGTTGCCTGTAAGTTCGGCAAAATCACGAGTAATTTTATAGAGTTCGTATGCTTGTTCTGAGTTGGTTTGATAGAACGATTTAGGACCGATTTTGAATTTCAAACCTTCCATCTCTTCGTAAATAGCACCGGATCCATGAAAACAGTGAATAATTTGATCTGTAATGGTGTCATTTGCTTTTTCATTAATGACATAAAGCAAAGCGTTAATTTGTGGGAATTTAGCGATTAAATGGTTGAGTAAAGCTACGCGTGTAGGCTTATCTTCGTGAAAAAATACCATCACAACCATCAATTCGCCTGTTGATGTAGTTCTGATTATCAGCGTACGCAAAAAACCTTCTTGGTTGCGTAAATCGAAAAAGGTAAGATTATGATCGAATGCGTATTGGCGAATTTCATTGCGCACTTGGTTGGAGATATCATCTTGCAACCAACATTTGTTGATATCCAAAACCTTATCAAACATTCCTGGAATATGAAAGCCAACGCCATTAAGATTTAAATCGCCTGAATTACCTAGCTCTTCGCTGGTAAGCCAGCGTTTGTTAGAAAATGTGTATTCTAATTTGTTACGATAAAAAATAGTTTTTGCAGAACCTAAAATCGGAGAAACTTCGGGGAGTTCCACTTTTCCTAAACGGGTTAAATTATCAACAACCTGTTTTTGTTTATGTTTTATCTGTTCATCGTAAGGAAGAATTTGCCATTTGCATCCACCACAAATACTGTAATGTTCACATACGGGTTCGCATCGTTTTTCGGAAAATCTGTGAAATTTTATCACGCGACCTTCCATATAGTTTTTCTTTTTTTTGAAAATCTGCAAATCGACTACATCGCCCGGAACTGCGTATTGTGTAAAAATAACAAGATCGTCTATTTTGGCGATGGCTTTACCTTCAGCCGCAATGTCGGTAATGGTTACTTCTTGAAAAAGAGGGAGTTGTTTCTGTTTACGAGCCATAAATAAAAAACAAGTATTGAACGACTAAAAACTACAATTTGTGTAAAATAACGTGTGCAAAGATACAGAAAATATTCAGGTTTTCTGAAGGAGTTTTGTGTAGCTTTTCATTCTAAAAATTAATAGTTATATTTGTACTCTCTAATTGCGTTTTCATGTATTTAAAAAATGATCATATCACATTACGTGCTCTCGAACCAGAAGATTTAGAGCATTTTTATCGCTGGGAAAATGACTCATCGCTTTGGTCAGTGAGTAGTGCTGTGGAGCCTTATTCGCGCTATGTCATTAAGCAATATTTAGCTGAAGCAGATAAAACCATTTATGAAAAAAATCAGCTGCGTTTTATTATTGAGCGTAATGTTGATAAAGCGGTGTTAGGAGCAGTTGATCTATTCGATTTTGATTCACATCATTTACGTGCAGCGGTGGGCGTATTAGTTGATAAAAATTTTCAAAATCAAGGAGTTGGCACGGAGTCTGTAGCGTTGTTAATTACGTATGCTTTTGAATTTTTAAATCTCAAACAACTTTACGCAAACGTCCCAATAACTAATACGGTAAGCAAGGCACTGTTTTCAAAATTGCAGTTTAGTCACACTGGAACGCTTAAAAAATGGCTTCGTCAAGGTCGCGACTTTGTAGACGTTGAAATTTTACAACTACTTCAGTAAAATGCCATCAAACTAAGCATCTCACTATGTCTATTGAAGATATAGAGTTGTTTACTAACCCTATATGTTCTTCTCATACAGAGCGTACAATAAACAACTTTAAATCAGGTTGTTAATTTTTTAATGCGTTCGTAAAGTGTTGGGTGAGAATGATTTACAAGTACGTATAGTGGATGAGGAGTTAAGTTGCTGAGTGCGCTCGATGATATTTTTTTGAGTGCATTTACCAAATGTTCGGCGTAGCCGTGTGTTTTTACAAAAGCATCGGCTTGGTATTCGTGGTGGCGCGAAAGCATGTTATTTACAAGCTCCAAAAGTAAGCTTATGGGTGTGTATAAAATACCAAATACCAACATGTTGATATGAAATGACGCTTCGTTACAGCCTACGGACTGAGCGATGGCGTTATTGTTTAAAATCAGCCCAAGTAGGAAAAATAGGAGTAAATTCATCGGTAGCGATATGGCCAATCCTTTTAGTGTATGTTTGTGCTTATTGTGGCCAATTTCGTGGGCTAATACAGCTACAATTTCATCTGTACTCAATTCTTTAATCAGTGTATCGTATAGCACAATACGTTTTTTTCGTCCCCAACCTGTAAAATAAGCATTCGCTTTGGTGGAGCGTTTTGAACCATCGATAACGTAAATGTTTTTGATATTAAAATCTGTTTTTTCTGCAAACTGTTCGATGGCATCGCGTAATTCTCCAGCTTCAAGTGGTGTTTGTTTGTTGAATAGTGGTACAATCAATTCTGAATAAAACAAACTCATAAATAGACTAAATGCTGTAACTACAGACCACGCAATCAGCCAAAAATAAGTCGGTGTTTGTTGGTATATCACTATAATAACAGTCAGTAAACCTCCGCCAATAAGTAATTCCAATCCCCAACTTTTCAATTTATCGAGTATAAAAATTTTAGGTGTGACTTTATTAAAACCAAAACGCGTTTCGATAACAAATGTGTGGTACCATTGCAAAGGTATGGTTAACAAGTCTTTGGCAAAAAATAGAACTCCAAAGAAGAGTAGTGAAGTGACTAATTCATTGTTACTTAATGTCCGTACGAGACTATCAAGCCAAGCAAATCCGCCGAAGGTATACATCGCTAAAATCAATAAAAAACTGAATGTGGCGGTTACCCAGCCAAATTTTGCATTGGTACGCAAATAGTGTTGCTGTTTGCCATATTTCTCTTCATTGTAAATTCCAGCTAATAGTGTGGGAATTTTTGCTTTTGAGGCTTTGATATTTAATAGCGACAGTGTACGATTCCCAATAAAATCAGCTATTAAGATAAAAACAATGATGTAAAAAATAGTTGTTGACATAATCGAATTGTATTTTATTTATAGTGCAAAGATACAATTTTTGTTTAGCGTAGAAAGTGTGTTTTAAAAACAAGACTCCTCAATTTTAAGCAACAAAAAAGAGACTACTTGTGCAAACAGTAATCTCTTTTAAGTGATCCAGCTGGGGCTCGAACCCAGGACCCCAACATTAAAAGTGTTGTGCTCTACCTGCTGAGCTACTGAATCAGGAAAAATATGTAATAAAAAAATTAAGTTTTGTGATCCAGCTGGGGCTCGAACCCAGGACCCCAACATTAAAAGTGTTGTGCTCTACCTGCTGAGCTACTGAATCTGCTTTCTCAAAAGCGGTTGCAAAGGTATTATTTTTTCTGCTATTTGCCAAATGATAAGCGACTATTTCTCTAAAAAACCGCCAAAAAACTGTTTAAATTACTAATAATCAAAACTATAATTTTTAGTTGTAGATAAGTTTGATTAATTTTTTACACACACTACGGCATATCCAAAATCAGGACTTGAACCATTCCCTTCTACCGTTTCGCTATTGTAAGATAGATGGATCATCTCGCCGCCTCCACCTATAGCGGGTGTAGATGTCCACCAATAGCCATATTCACCTTGACCTTCAAAAATTCCACTCTCGAAACTGCCTAAACAACATCCTGTAGGTAGTAATCCTAAACGGCTACTGTTTGTGGCGCCTGTGTTTGGTTCTCGCCACAGTTTTAAAGCTTTGAATGCACCGCCAGCTTTATTCAATCCGCCATAGTGTGCAATTAATTTTTCCCAATCTTGTTTTGTAGCCACATGCCAACCTTTGGGCGCTAATTTCCCCGAGCGCACAGCATGCCAGTTGTAGAGCATACCGTACGTGGCTTCATTGGCCGAATTGTTGTCATAATAACAAAACACGGGCTTTACTTCGGCGTTTTCCCATTGTACATCTTGTTCTATGGGCGTGCCGTCATTTAGGTGAGTGGTTTGTAAATTCCCAACCATCCACGTTTGTGTACCAATGGTGATAGTTTGATAGGTATTCCCGTCGCCATCTACAGGAATGGAATAATCTTCTGATGGTTCTGGTCTGCAGGAAACGAACAACAAAAGAGAAGCAAAACAGCTGAATAATAAGTTTTTGGACATAAAAAGGAAGAGATTTTTCCATGCAAAGGTAAAGCATAAAATTGATACCTCCAAATTTGATCTGTTTGTCAATAAATTGTATCTTTGCGTGATAAATTACATGTAATATTATTTTTATGGCAGACGATAAAAAAATTATTTTCTCAATGGTAAATGTCAGTAAAACATTTCCTCCACACAAGCAAGTTTTAAAAAATATTTATCTGTCGTTTTTCTACGGATCTAAAATTGGTATTATCGGTTTAAATGGATCTGGAAAATCGACTTTGTTGAAAATTATTGCGGGCGTTGAGAAATCTTTTGAGGGAGAAGTGGTTTTCTCTCCCGGTTATAGTGTTGGTTATTTGGAACAAGAGCCAAAGTTTGACGAAGATAAAACAGTTAAAGAAGTTGTACAAGAGGGAGTTGCTGAGATTATGAGTTTGCTTCAAGAATTTGAAGAAATTAATAATGCTTTTGGCGATCCCGATGCCGATTTTGATAAATTATTAGCGCGTCAAGCAGAAGTACAAGAGAAACTCGATCAACACGATGCTTGGAATATTGATAGTAAACTAGAACGTGCTATGGATGCACTGCGCTGTCCAGATGAAAATGCTATTATGCGTAATTTGTCGGGAGGTGAACGTCGTCGTGTAGCGTTGTGTCGTTTGTTGTTACAAGAACCTGATATTTTGTTACTTGACGAGCCAACTAACCACCTCGATGCTGAAAGTATTGATTGGTTAGAACAACACTTGAAGCAATATGCAGGAACGGTTATTGCAGTAACGCACGACCGTTATTTCTTGGATCACGTAGCTGGATGGATTTTGGAATTAGACCGCGGAGAAGGTATTCCTTGGAAAGGAAATTATTCTGGTTGGTTAGAACAGAAAACAATACGCATGGCTCAAGAAGAGAAACAAGCCAGTAAGCGTCGTAAAACTTTGGGACGTGAGTTGGAGTGGGTGCGCATGGCACCATCAGCGCGTCACGCTAAAGGAAAGGCTCGTTTGAAAGCCTATGATGCGCTGATGAACGAAGATCAAAAAGCGCGTGAAGAAAAATTGGAACTCTTTATTCCTAATGGACCGCGATTAGGCAATAAAGTGATTAACGCAATAGATGTAAGCAAAGCGTATGGCGATAAATTGCTTTTTGAAAATTTGAATTTTATGTTACCGCCCAACGGTATTGTGGGGATTATTGGACCTAATGGTGCTGGTAAAACAACACTATTCCGCCTGATCATGGGAATGGAAAAAGTTGATAAAGGAACTTTTGAAGTTGGTGAAACAGTAAAAATTGGTTACGTTGATCAGATGCACAAAGATATTGACCCTGAGAAAACAATTCATCAAGTGGTAAGTGGCGGAACAGAATTTATTCGCGTGTCTGGACGTGAAATTAATGCTCGTGCCTATTTGAGTCGCTTTAATTTTACTGGCGCTGATCAAGAAAAACTGTGCGGTGTATTGTCGGGTGGTGAACGCAATCGTTTACACCTAGCTTTAACCTTAAAGTCGGAGGCAAACGTGCTATTGCTCGACGAACCAACTAATGATATTGATGTAAATACTTTGCGTGCGTTAGAAGAAGGACTTGAAAACTTTGCTGGTTGTGCAGTTGTTATTAGTCACGACCGTTGGTTTTTAGATCGTATTTGTACGCACATATTAGCTTTTGAAGGCGATTCGCAAGTCTTTTTCTTTGAAGGTTCGTATAGTGAATACGAAGAAAATAAACGGGCTCGTTTAGGCGATGTAGAACCTAAACGTATTCGTTATAGAAAACTTATAGAAAATTAATTTTTTGCTAAAATCTACTATTTTTTTGACTTAACTCATAACTGTTAATGGAGAAACAAGCAGCACAAAATGTGCTTACCAATGTAGTCATTCGCTTTTGTGGTGACTCGGGCGATGGCATGCAGCTTACAGGTACACTTTTTTCAAATTTATCAGCAGTTTTAGGTAACGAAATTGCTACTTTCCCAGATTATCCGGCAGAAATTCGTGCACCTCAAGGTACTGTGGGTGGTGTTTCGGGATTTCAAGTTCACGTCGGTACGGGAATTTATACACCGGGTGATGAGGCTGATGTATTAGTGGCCATGAATCCTGCTGCACTCAAAGTAAATGCTCATGCGTTAAAACCACTTGGAGTACTTATTTTTGATTCCGATTTATTTGAAGCAAAACAGCTAGAGAAAGCAGGTTTTAAAACCGATAATCCTTTTACGGAATTGAAGTTGTCAGACTCTATCCAGTTGATACCTGTGCCGTTAACACAATTAACACATGATAGTCTGAAAGATTCCGGATTGGATAACAAGTTGATTTTACGTTCTAAAAATATGTTTGCACTTGGCTTGATTTGTTGGCTGTTTAATCGTCCACTCGATCAAGCGATTCATTTTGTAAGTGACAAGTTTAAGAAAAATCTCGATGTGTTACAAGCTAATACAAAGGTGGTTACCGATGGATTTAATTATGGGCATAACTTACATTTGAATATTTCTACATTTGCCATTAGCAAGTCTAAAGATTTAGCTAAAGGCAGTTATGCGATAATGAGTGGTAATAAAGCTACTGCTTGGGGATTGATAGCTGCTTCGCAAAAATCAGGACGTAATCTCTTTTTAGGAAGCTATCCTATTACACCAGCTACAGACATTTTGCACGAATTGTCCGCTCGTAAAGATATGGGTGTAAAAGCTATACAAGCCGAAGATGAAATTGCAGGAATTTGTATGGCATTGGGAGCATCGTTTGCTGGTGATTTAGCTGTTACAAGTACATCGGGTCCAGGTATGTCGTTAAAATCGGAAGCCATGGGCTTGGCGGTGATGGCTGAACTTCCGCTTGTTGTTGTTGATGTTATGCGAGGTGGTCCATCTACGGGATTACCAACTAAAACAGAACAGACTGACTTACTACAAGCACTTTATGGTCGCAATGGCGAAAGTCCACTAGTAGTAATGGCTGCGAGTAGTCCTGACGATTGTTTTCATTATGCTTTTATGGCGGCTAAAATTGCATTGGAACATATGACCCCTGTTATTTTACTGACAGATGCTTTTCTGGGTAATGGTTCATCATTATGGAAATTACCTAAATTAACTGATTTACCCGAAATTCACCCTCATATAGCTCCGGAGTCACTCAAAGGACAATTTTCTGCTTCCTCGCGTGACGAAAAAACTAAGGTTCGCTATTGGGCATTCCCCGGAATGGAAGGTTTTATGCATCGCAATGGCGGTTTAGAAAAAGATTGTGTAAAGGCAGGTATTTGTACCGAACCTAAAAATCATGCACGTATGGTGGCTACTCGAGCTGAAAAAATTGCCCATATCGCCACAGTCTTGCCTGAAATGGAGGTAGAAGGTGAAAAAACTGCAGATGTGTTGATTTTGGGGTGGGGAAGCACATATGGACATCTTTTGAGTGCTACTAATACGTTGAATGCAGCAAGTAAGAGAACTGCTTTATTGCATTTTAATTACATTTCTCCATTGCCTAAAAATACACACACTATACTCAAAAAATATAAAAAAGTGGTGGTTTGCGAATTAAATAGTGGTCAATTTGCCTCTTATTT